>Ga0209515_10000120_pt1 | contig 143943 bp, 131 predicted proteins | sample Subgroupgradi54m_FD_187454 | JGI IMG/M metagenome (GOLD analysis project Ga0209515, IMG submission 187454) | Subsurface groundwater microbial communities from S. Glens Falls, New York, USA - GMW60B uncontaminated upgradient, 5.4 m (SPAdes)... ... | reverse complement strand
ATTCAAGAGGAGAAAGATTGACCTCTTTGCCTTGTTGAATCAGGGTTTGATAGACGGGACCCAGGGCGGTGGCAGCGGCCTGGCAGACAGCCCAATTGGAATCGTTCAGTTTGGATTCAAGAGAGATGAGATTTTTCGCAATAGCTTGAGACAAAAAGTGGACAAGCATTGTCTGGGCCGTCCGACCCAGTGTGCTCAACCGGTCGAGAAGGTCTTCGATCGCATGCCTCTGTTTCGAAGAAAGAGAAGGGGAAGTGAGATGAGGTTTGATGGCCTTATAAAAGGTATCTTGAAATTCCTCCATCCTCTGAAGCAGCCCTGGAAGCTCTTCCCTTTTCCCTTCTCGAAGCCCTCTTTCAAATCCCTCCACTTTCTCTTCGGCCTTCTTCACGGATTCTGTTTCATGCGTCGAGCGCACCTCGGCGCGGCGCAACTTTACGGGGATTGGGTTCTGTGTTATAGTTTTGACGCCATGAGACGGATTGAATATACTTCGCTCATTTTTAAGGAGGCCGCGGCCTATGTGAGCTTCTGCCCCGAGCTTTCTGTGGCCAGTTGCGGAGACTCCGTTGGGGAGGCCCGGACCCGTTTGAGCGAGGCTGTCCGGCTTTTTCTCGAGGAAAGTGCCAGGATGGGAACTCTCAAGACCATTTTGGAGGAAGAAGGCTTCATTGCTCGTAATGCCTCCGAGACCGAATGGAGTTCTCCCCCTCTCATCGCGACCGAACACAGTGAGGTCGCCTTTTAATCTGTTTTGAGCCGCATTACTCCCCTTCCCTACCAGAGGCTTTGCCGCGTCTTTGAGCAGGCGGGTTTCACCCTTGTCCGTCAGGAAGGGGACCACCGGGTTTACACCAAGCCCGGTATCAGCCGGCCGATTGTTATTCCCACGTATCGCGCCGTTCCGGTCTTTATCATCTTGAACAACCTTCGGACGGCCGGAATCTCGCGCGAGGTATTTTTTACTCTCCTCTCCAAAGCCTGATCGGGTATCCCGCACCTCGGCCCTCGCCTCGATCGGAGTCGAGGACGGAGGAGTGCTTGGCGGAGCCGCCAAGCGCACCTCGGCGCGGGGATGAATATTGACAAGAGGAGAGGCCGGGCCTAAAATCGCATTTCCCTGTTGAACCTGTCCATCCAAGAGGAGACTCGATATGAAGAAAGACAAACCGAAGAGGGAAAATCGAAAGACTCCTCCATACTCCGTGACAGAGGTGGGCGCTCTCCTGGAAAGTATGGATAAGAAAATCGACCAGATCGCTGAAGGCCATGTAGGATTGGATAAGCGGCTTGAGAATATTGAAGTCGAAGTCCATGGCAATAGCCGCCGATTGGACCACCTCAATCTGGGTTTTAACGTATTAAATGGGAAAGTCAGCCGGCTCGAGGACGCGGTTTCTTTCGTGTCTAAAGAGTTGAAAGAAACTCGAAAAGAACTGGGCGTCAAAATCGACGATCTCGGCCATCGTTTGGCCGGCGTGGAATCCCGCCCCTGAATCAAATTGTCCCGCACCTCGGCCCTTGCTGCGGCGCGGGAGGGTTTTGCGAGGAGGCTTGTTCCGAGGATGCGCCGGGCTGCAAGGTCAACGCGGTAAATCTTTCCTCCTGCACGAATCAGAAAATCCGAACCCTCAATTCTGAATTGAAAATCGTACAGGTGGGCAGCCAGGCTTTCATTAACTTGCCGAACTTCCGCATGGTTTAGGGGAACACCGGAAGAAAGCAAGGCCTGAATCACAAGTTGGCGCGCCACTTCGCTATCCACACCGAGACGCTTCGAACGAGCAGGAGTCATTTCTGGATACACATTTTCAATTGTGGCTCGCTCGAAGAACGCGGGCCGCTTCTCGAGCATCGAATCCAGATAACCCTGCCGTGAAGATTCCTCAGTGAGTTTCGGTGAGACCCTCGCGAAGGCGATTCCTTGCGCGCGGAAAAACTCGGCGAATCCCGGCGCGTGGAATCCGCCCGTAATCACCACCACCGGCTTTTCAGACGAGCGAACCTTTCGGAGGAGATTCTCCGCCATTCTCTTCTCACGGATCTTGGCGCCGTGATAAAACTCCATGGCTTTCTCGAAAAGATTTTCGATCTTGGGGTCGTGCCGAGGGAGCGTCCTGAGTGAAGCTGAAGTAATGACCGCGTAATCCCTCGGCGTGAGTTCCAGGGCGAAGAGTCGTTTCAAGAGTTGATGTGCTTTGAGAAGCTCGAGCACTTCTTTCGTTTTTCCATCCTCTCCCGCCAATGCGTTCTCGACCCGGTCTGCGAGATGCTCCAACTCCTCAAAAAGCGCCTCCCCCCGGATCTCGTTTTGAAAAGCAAGCGACTGAAGATGCGCCTTGAGCGAAGGATAGCGGTCGAGCGAATACGATTCGGGAAGGAGATCGACCACCTGCTCCAGGAGGAAACGCACGTGGGCGCGGGGAAGCGAGTGGGGTTTTTCCAAAAGATTTTTCAGTTCGTCAAAGAGGGGTGCGGGAAGGAGCCGCTGGATTTCATAAAGAAAGGCCTCCTTTTCCTCTTCCATTTTCCCCGAGTTGAGGGACTTCTCGATTTTTTGAAGCCGCGCGAGTCGGCTCAAGGAGGGCCAGTCTTTTTGCGCGGCGGGATGGGCCAGATTGAGGCCGATCGATCTTTTCGCCGTCTCGTGCAGGAATCCGAAGTAATCGACGGGTGAGAACCGTCCGGATTCGAAGGCTTCGCGCCGTTCGAGAAAGACGCGCAGGGGCTTGGAGAGCGTTGCGACGTGGTTGCCGACTTCACGGTTGAGCTCGTCCAGAGCCCCCTGCGCATTTTCTTTGGCCCGGAACGCTTCTTGAAAGGCCTTCCGGTTTTTTCGATATTCGCTGGGCGTTTCGAGACCCCACGCTTGAAGGGTTTCTGGTGCATCCAGAAGGAAAAGCGACGCGCCCGAGGCCTGGCCCTGTTTGGCGCGGTATTCGAGGACCTGACGGTTCCATTTCTTTTCGTGGAAATAGCGATCGAGCTCGGGTTCAAGCCGGCCGGCCGCGCCTTCGAGAAGGATCGTCTTAATTCCATATTCCTTCGCAAAGTGCTGGAGAAGCGCCTCGATTTTTTTCGCGGCCTCGTAGTTTCCGTGCGCGGTCTGGAGGTGAATCACGAAGGGTCCCCGGCTAGCGGCCTCCATGTCTTCGACGGTCGCAAGCTCCGGAGGCACGCGGAAATCCGCGAACGGGGACTGAATCGAGAGAGGGACTTCGGAGGGATGCACAGGCGGCAGGGCCGGTGCGGACCAAGCCACCGTGTCCCAAGAGAAAGCAAGAAGGATGAGAAGCGAGAGAGCTCTTGTTCGAAGAGAATATGGTTTTCTTTTCATACGTTCAAACTTCCAACTTCAACCTTTTTAAAAAGTTGAAAACTGGGCACAAAAAAAATTTCTTCTCAACCGTTTCAAATTCCTGATCCTTTTGTCGGCAACACAGATGCGGATTCTTGCGTGTATTGTAAGTAAACCACGTATCCGGCGCGTCGTCAAAAAGAACGCCATTAAATGCTATAAAAAACTATAAATTGATAAGATTCTGCCCGCTCGGGGCTTACTCAACCAGGCAGAACAGGCCCTTCAGGTATTCCCCTTCCGGGTGAAAGACGTTGATGGGGTGGTCGGGAGGGTGGGAGGTCTTCTGAAGGATTTGGACATTGCGGTGGGCGTCTTTGGCGGCAGCGAAGAGGATCTTTTGGAAGAGATCGGGGTCCACATAGGACGAGCAGGAAGAGGTGTAAAGGAGTCCGCCCGGTGCGGTCCGCTTCAGTGCCCAGAGATTGATGTCCTTGTAGGCCCGCGAGGCCTGCATCACGTGGTCCTTGGATTTGGCAAAGGCCGGCGGATCCACGATCACGAGATCAAATTCCTCGGGGACCTGGCGCAGGTAGTCGAAGGCGTCTTTCTCCTCAAACAGGAAAGAGTCCCCCGCTAGACCGTTCCGAGCGAAATTTTCTCGGGCCGTGTTGAGCGCCCGCTCACTCGTCTCGACCGAGACTACACGGGTCGCCCCGGCCTTCGCGGCGTAGACCGAAAATCCGCCCGTGTAGGCAAATAAATTCAGAACCCTTTTTCCTTGAGCGAACCCGGCGACGAGCAATCGATTTTCCCTCTGGTCCAGAAAGAAACCGGTTTTCTGGCCCGCATGAATGTCCACGATGAAGGAAATCCCGTGCTCCTCGATCTCGACATAATCCGGCGGCTCTTCACCCCGAAGGCGCCCGGCCCGTTTCTCAAGCCCTTCCCAGGTGCGGGCCTCGGTGTCATCCTTCTCATAAATCCCGCGCGGCTCCATCTTCTTTTCCAAAAGATCCAGGATCGTGTCTCTCCACTGGTCGATCCCGGCCGTCTGAAATTGAACCACCAAAAAATCCGCGTATCGATCGACCGTGAGGCCCGGAAGAAAATCCCCCTCGGAATGGACTGCCCGGTAGGCATTGGTGCGGGGCGGGATGAATCGCCGGCGAAGCTCAAGGGCGGCGGCGAGGCGCTTCTCAAAAAAGGAGCGGTCGATCGCCCCCTCTTCAAACGAAAGCATCCGCACCGCGATTTGCGAGCGCGGGTTGAGATAGCCCGTGCCCAGGAATTGGTTCTGAGAGGAGAAAACGCGGACGAGGTCCCCGGTCTCGTGGTTGTCATCCACCCGGTCAATGGCGCCGGAATAGATCCACGGATGCCGGCCCAGGATCGGCTTCTCCTTCCCCGCCTTTAAAATCAACCGAATGGTTTTCACCCTTTGGATAAATCTCTTAAGATTTTTGAAAAATCTTTCTTGACCAATTTCCCCTCCGATATTTTTAACATCGTCGCATAAAAAATACCTTTGGGATCCAAAACTGAAATTCCATTCAACTCCAGAAAAAGGAGCGCAGCGGCAAGCGCGGTTCGCTTATTTCCGTCCAGAAAGGGATGATTTTGAGAAAGATGAAAAGCATAGGCCGCCGCCATTTCAAAAAGATCCTCATGAAGCCAGACTCCGCCAAAGCTTGCTTCGGGCTGGGCCAAGGCGGATTGCAGGAGATGAATATCCCGAATCCCGTGAGTCCCCCCATAAAGCTGAATTTGGTTGGTGTGGATTTCCACCACCTCGGCCAAGGTCAAAAAAAGAGGCTCGAGGGAGGACACTTCACTCAGCCAGTTTTTTCAGAGTTTTCCCATGACGCCTATTGACTTCGGCCAGGGCCGCCTTGAATTTTTTCTCCCGACCCGCTCCGTGGATGGGTGACACGATCAAGTTTCTCCCGTCCGTGGCAACCTCAAGCAAGGTCTCGGGCCCGATTTTCAAGAGGTCGAGAATGGGCCGTTCGATGATGAGGGCCGAACTGTTCCCGTGCGTGGTGAGGCGTTTGATCATCGTTTCCTCCTTGTGATTACATTGTGTATACAATGTAGCACCCTTCCCTCCACCCTGTCAAGCCAGGGGGATCGCTCTTAGGCGAGCTTTAATATCAAAAGACCCAGCAGGAAGGTGTAGACACCGAACCAGTGGATCCGGCCCTGGCGGACGACGCGGGCGAAGAAATGAAGCGAGAGGTAGCCGAAGACGGCTGAGACGAGAAATCCGACGGCGAGCGTCGGCCAGCCCCAGGCCCACGTCGAAGCTCCGTGTCTCCACTCGACGAGACCTGCACCCAGAATGGCGGGGATCGCGAGGAGAAAAGAAAACCGGAAGGCGTCTTCCCGTTTCAAGCCGCGGAAAAGGGCGCCTGTGATGGTGGAGCCCGAGCGGGAGATTCCGGGCGCGATGGCAACACTTTGGAAGAGTCCGATGATGAAAAAGTCGAGGTACTTCGCCTGGTCGATCCCCAACTCGTTTTTTTGAAAGAAGCGCGTCAATACGAGGATGAGGGTCGTTCCAAAGAGAAGAAACCCAACGGTGTGAAGCGAGCCGAACAGGCTTTCGAACCAGTCCTTGAGTAAAAATCCCGCCAGACCGGTGGGGATCGACGCCACGATGATCCCGAGCGCCCAGCGCGAGTAGGGAGCGATCTGGGCGATCTCGGCCAACGGTTTCCTTCGAAGGAGATAGAAAATCCCATAGATGGAATCGCGGATGAGATGCGCGATGTCGCCGGCAAAATAAATAAAGAGCGCGACCAAGGTGCCCAAGTGAAGGACCACGTCAAAGAAAAGCAGGGGTTCCTTGAACCCCAAGAGATTTTGGACAAAAACCAAATGGGCCGAACTTGAGACGGGAAGAAATTCGGTGAGTCCCTGCACGAGACCGAGAATAGCCGCATGAAAGATCGTCATAGATAGCGCGAAGCCTTTCGTTTTTCCAATTCGTTCACTACACCTCGGATCTCCTCCAAGTGAGACCGGTGGCAGACAAGGACTGCATCCTCGGTATCGACCACCACGAGGTCTCGAGCGCCGATGAGCGCGATGAGGCGGCGGTCTGACTTTACGATGTTCCCCCTGCTTTTTACAAGAAGCGCCTTCCCCCTCATCCGGTTGCCGTCGTTATCCTTTTTCCAAAATTCCGAGACTCCTTCCCAACCCCCCAGGTCCTTCGATTGAAAAGGCGCAAGCAGACAGTGAACGTTTTTCATTTTCTCCATCACGGCATAATCGATGGAAATGGAGGGAAGAGAACCGTACAGACGTTTTGAAGGATGGCCGGGAGCCAATTTTTCAAACGCCGGGAAGAGACGGGGAAAATGCCGCTTCACCGCTTCCCGGAAGGCGGGGAGGCGCCAGACGAAGGTGCCGCCATTCCAGAGAAAATTTCCCTGCCTGAGAAAACGCCGCGCCTCGGCGAGACGGGGTTTCTCACGGAACCGTTTGACTCGAAACGCCCAGAGCCCGTTGATTTTCCTTTTCCGGTCCACCTCGAGGTAGCCGTAGCCGGTGTGAGGCGAATCGGGGCGGACTCCAATGAGGACCGGCTTTTCATCCACGAGGTGGAAGGCGGTCTGGAGGGTTTTCAAAAAAAGCGGCTCAGGGTGGACGTGCTGGTCGGCCGGGAGAAAAACGAGTTTGGCTTCCGGGTCATGGCCGGCAATCCGACTGGCCGCATAGACACAGCACGGTGCCGTGTTCCGCCCGACCGGCTCACCCAGAAAATTTTGTTTCGGGATCCGGGGAAAAAGGCGGCGCGCCTCTCCGACGAGCGAATCTTGCAGCACGATGAGGATCCGGCTCGGGGGAAACAAGGGGCGGAGCCGGAGAACGGTCTCTTCGAGGAGGCTCCGTCTCCCGAGGAGCTTGAGAAAAGGTTTGGGGCGCCGGGCCCGGCTCTCGGGCCAAAACCGCGTTCCACGGCCGCCCGTCATCACGACCGCCCAGTTCATCGGGGGCCGCCGTACTTTTTGATTTTCTCTTCAATCAAAGAGCGGATCTGGGCGAGACGCTTTTCCGTCCGAGCTTCAAAGCGCGTCACCAAGACGGGCTGCGTGTTGGAAGCACGAATCAAACCCCAGCCGTCTTCGAATTCCACCCGGGCGCCGTCCAGGTCAATCACTTTGTAATCCTTCTTGAGGTCGGCGACGACTTGGCGGACGATTTCAAACTTTTGACGGTCGTCGGCGCATTCGACGCGGATCTCGGGGGTGGACACCATCGGGGGAAGGTCGGCGGTGAGTGCGGAGAGCGGCCTTTTTTCTTCGTCGAGAATTTCGACGATGCGGCAGGCGGCGTAGATCGCGTCGTCAAAACCGTACCAACGGTCCGCGAAAAACATGTGGCCGCTCAGTTCCCCGCCGAGTGCGGCCCGCTCCTCTTTCATCTTGGCCTTGATGAGCGAGTGGCCGGTCTTCCAAAGGATCGGACGGCCTCCCCGCTGGGCGATGTCCTGATAAATCAAGGGCGAGCACTTGACATCGCCCACGATGGCTGCGCCCTTCTGGAACTTGAGGACTTGCCGGGCATAAACTAAGAGGAGCCGGTCGCCGGCCAAGAGGTTTCCTTTTTCGTCCACGACTCCGATCCGGTCTGCATCGCCGTCAAAGGCAATGCCCACATCCGCGTGGACCTTCTTCACTTCCCCTGAGACGTCCTGCATGTTCTCGGGAACTGAGGGATCGGGGTGATGATCGGGAAAGGACGGGTCCAGATCGGTGTAAAGCTCAACGGTATCGAGGCCCAGTTCGCGGAAAAGACGCGGCGCCACGAGGGCCGCCATCGCATGGCCCGAATCGACCACCACCTTCCATTTCTTGGAATAGCGGAATTGCTCTTTCAGGGCGCGGACGTAAGGGTCAATTACATTTTCCGTCCGCACCTTGCCCTCCCCTTGCACGAAATCCTTTTTTTCGATTCGCTGGGCGAGGGCCTGGATGTCGGCTCCGTAAAAGGGCCGGTCGGCGAGCTGGAATTTGAAACCGTTGTACTCGGGAGGGTTGTGGGATCCGGTGACGGAAATGCCGGCGTCCTGGCGAAAGTGGACAATCCCGAAATAAAGAAGCGGGGTGGGGATCAGACCGAGGTCGAGGACGTCGACTCCGCTTGAGGTGAGTCCCTGGAGGAGGGCCTTGTGGATCCGGCGGGAACTCGTTCGGAGGTCGTGTCCGATCGCGATCCTTTTTTTCTTCGTCCCGGCGAGGAAAGTCCCGAACGAGCGGCCGATGAGCCGGCTCATTTCATCGGTGAGCTCGCTCTCGGCCAAACCCCGGATGTCGTATTCCCGAAAAATGTGCTTAAACACCATTCATGATTCCTGCGCGGGCCGGGACTTGAACCCGGACGCCTTGCGGCACATGCCCCTCAAACATGCGCGTCTGCCGTTCCGCCACCCGCGCGTGAAAAACGTGAAAAAGGGAGGGATAGTTTAACTGCGGGGAGAAGATTTGGCGACCTTCTTTTGTTTCCTTTCGGATTCGAGCGAGCGCTCGACCTGGGAGAGCTGGGTCTCCAGCATCTGGACGGCCCCGACGAGGCGCTGGATTTCGTCATCCTTCAGAAAGGACTCTTTCCCCTGGCGGGCCGCTTTTTCATAAACCAGTCCGCCGAGCCGAGTGAACTCCTGGTTCACACGGTGTTCAAGGCTCGCCTTCTCCACGAGAAGCTGGGTCACATGGGCCGCTTCACCCGCCTTCTCGGCCACGAGCTTGGCCGATTTCTTCGCGGCCTCAAATGCCTGGTTCAACGCCTTCTCCGCTTTGTCGAAAAATTCTTTCTTTTCCATGCAGTCTCCCTCCATTTTTAATCCTGCCCCAGCGCCACTTTAAATGAAAACTGAATTTCAATGTCGCCGCTGGGGCTGTCATGACAACCCATAAAATTTTATCGGCCAGTCATGGCTGCGGGTCGTGGACTCGAACCACGATTACCTGATCCAGAGTCAGGCGTGCTACCATTGCACCAACCCGCACCGTCTCTATCCTGGCGGCCAATGGAGCCGCCGGCCCCCCAGCAGGTGAAGATGAATGTGAAACACCGACTGCCCGGCCTCGGGACCGGAATTGAAAACCAAGCGATAACTTTTTAAATGAAGGTCCTCCGCGATTTGCCGGGCGCGGAGAATCAACCGGCCGGCCAGGCCTTCGTCTTCAGGCTGAAGTTCGGCCACGCCCGCGACGTGTTTTTTGGAAATCACAAGAATGTGAGTGGGCGCTTGCGGATGGATGTCGTGAAAAGCATAAGTCGTCTCATCCTCAAAGACCGGCTTTGAGGGAATTTCCTTTTTGAGGATCCGACAGAAAAGGCAATCACCCATCACCGGTTCCTCACAATCTTTCAATCAAACCCGACAAGCGCTTCAAGCACGTCTCCTTGCCCAAGACCCGCATCAATTCAAAAATCCCGGGGCTCACGCCCTTTCCGGTCAGCGCCAGACGCAGAGGATGAATCAAAACCTTCGCCTCCACCCCGGCCCGCTCGGCGGCTTCCCGCAAAAGGGCCTCTAATTTTACGACGTCTTCGAAGTCGGGTAAAGGCTCGATCGCTCGCTTGAAAGCAGCCAGTTTTTCCTTGAGTCCGCCCGTCGCGAGAGATCGGTTCATCGCCTCGAGGTCGTAGGTTTCAACCTCCTGGAAACAATAGTCCGCTTCCACCGCTAAATCTTTGAAGGTTTGGATCCGGCTCCGGAAAAGGAGCGCGACCCGGTCGAAGTCGGGCCGTTTCGCCTCCCCTTCTTTATAAAAATCCCGGACCCGCCCCAGATAATCCGACTCGGAAAGGGCGCGCAGGTGCTCGGCATTGAGCCACCCGAGCTTCTCCGTGTCGAACCGCGCTGCAGAGCGGATGAGCCGCTTCAGAGAAAATTTTTGAGTCAAGTCTCCGACGCGGAAAAATTCCTGATTCCCTTCCGCGCCCCAGCCGAGAAGCGCCAGGTAATTGAAAAGACCCTCCGGAAGAAATCCGTCCCTCTGAAACTGAAGAACGGCGACCGCACCGTGACGCTTGGAAAGCGGGCTTCCGTCCGAGCCGAGGATGAGCGGCAGGTGGACGTACTTGGGTGTCTTCCAACCGAGCGCTTCCAGAAGGAGGATCTGCTTCGGCGTGTTGGTGAGGTGGTCTTCGCCGCGGATCACGTGGGTGATTTCCATCTCGTGGTCATCCACCACGCAGGCCCAGTGATATGTCGGGTAACCGTCCGATTTGATGAGAACCAGGTCTTCGAAAACTTCCGTGTTGAATTGAATTTCCCCGCGGAGCTCATCGCGAAAGCGGATTTCCCGCTTCGGGACCCGGAAGACGACGGCCCGCTTCCCCTCCCGGGTCTCCTCGTAAGCGAGGCCTTTCGAGAGAAGTCCCTCCGCTTGCTTTTGATAAATGGCAACCCGTGCGCTTTGGCGAAGCGGCGTCCCATCCCAGGCAAGACCGAGCCAGGTCAGGGAATCGAGGATCTCCTTTTCGAATTCCGGCTTCGATCGCTCCCGGTCCGTGTCTTCGATCCGAAGAAAAAATTTCCCCTGTTGATTGCGGGCGTAGAGGAAATTAAAAAGCGCCGTGCGGGCTCCCCCGACGTGGAGAGTCCCGGTCGGCGACGGGGCGAAGCGGACGGAAACCAAACTCAATCTTTCTTTTGAAGGGCCTTCTCGATCAGCTCGTAGACTTGTCGCAATTCGAGGGGTTTCTTGAGGCAGGCCAGGGCCCCGGCCTGGATGATCTCCTTCTCTTTGTGGGCGGGGAGGTATCCCGACATGATGACGACGGGGGTCTTCGAAATCTGGCGGATCCGCTCGAGCGCTTCGCGGCCCTCCATCCGGGGCATCAGGACGTCAAGGAAAATGAGATCATAACTTTTTTCCGCCAGCTTCGTGAGTCCCTCTTCCCCGTTGAGGGCGGTGTCCACTTCATGTTCTTCCTCCCGGAGGATGCCTGAGAATTCCTCGCACACGCCCACTTCGTCGTCAATGATCAAGATTTTTGCCATCAGGTCCCTCTCCGATTCGATGGAAGCTTGAAATTTTCCCGCAAGGTCTCCAGGTAACTCCGTCTCGAACTCTTGATGAGCCGAAAGGGAACGCTCGAACGCGTAATCTCCACCGAGGTGCCGGCATCCACTTCCACGTTCTCCTGCCCGTCCGCGGTCAGAAGCGCCTTCTCGCCCTCCCGCTCACATTCGATTCGAATGGATACTCTTTCATCGGCGCGAACGACAAGCGACCTTAGCGCGAGGGCATGGGGACAAATCGGCGTGATGAGGAGGGCCTCAAGCTGAGGATGAACAATCGCACCGCCCGCGGAAAGGGAATAGGCCGTGGAGCCGGTGGGCGTCGAGACGATGACACCATCTCCGGCAAAATCCGTGAAGGCCTCCCCGCCCATCTCCACCCGCACCTTTAGAAGCCGCGTCAGCCCTTCGCGCGAGACCACAATGTCGTTTAAGGCCTGGAACCGCCGCTCGGTCCGGGTTTTTTCGTTCCGGACCGAACAGGCCAGCATCAGGCGCTCTTCCACCCGGCTTTGACCGAGGAAAAAAGTCTGGAGTTCATCGAACATTTCGTCGGTCTTGATCTCGGTCAGAAATCCGAGACTCCCCACGTTGACCGCGAGGACCGGGACGGAGCGTTCTTTCATTTGATTGGCAATGCGCAGGATCGTCCCGTCGCCGCCCAGACAAACCAGGAGCGAGGCTTCCTGAAGGACTTTGTCGATTGCAGAGCTGACGTTGTCCGCGGCCGGGACGGAGCGCTTTTCAAGCCAGGTGCGAAGTTCCTCGAGCCACTTGAGCGCATTCGGTTTCTTGGGATTGACGACCATCCCGACCGAGCCTTCAAACTTCATAAGGGATGGAGGTCTTGACCCGCCGGATGATTTCCGCGGCGATTTTTTTTCCGGAGAGGCCGAACCGGTCGAGGAGGAACTCGCGGGGGCCCTGCTCGACGAATTGGTCGGGCAGGGCAAAACGATGGAGGGAAAGTTCTTGAGTCAATCCGTGGCGCTCGAAAAACTCGAGTACCTTCGAGCCGAATCCGCCGGTCAAGTTGTGTTCCTCGACGGTGAAAAGGATCCGGGTCCTGCGTGCCGTCTCAAGAAGCAGTTTCTCATCGAGGGGCTGGGCAAAACGGAGGCTCGCCACGCGGGCCTCGATCCCTTCCTCTGAAAGGATTTCGGCCGCCTGAAAGGCCGGCTGAATCATGCTCCCCAGAGCGAGCAGAGCCACATCCGAACCCTCACGGAGCACCTCACCCTCTCCTGCTTCAAACATCTTTACAGGAAATTGTTCATAGAAGTTGGGGACATTCCCGCGCGGATAACGCAAGGCAAAAAGCCCCGGATGATTCAATCCGATTCGAAGCATCTGAAGCATTTCATGCTTGTCGCGCGGGGCGGCGATCACCGTGCCCGGGATGTGACCCAGGTAGCTGATGTCGAAAACGCCGTTGTGGGTCGCACCGTCCGCGCCGACATGCCCCGCCCGGTCCATGGCCACGACGAGGCTCAGACGCTGGAGCGCGATGTCGTGGATCAACTGGTCCTGGGCGCGCTGGAGGAAGGTCGAATAAATCGCCACGACGGGTTTCAAGCCGCCCTTCGCAAGTCCTCCCGCAAAAGTGATCGCGTGCTGCTCGGCGATCCCCACATCATAAAAACGGTCCGGAAATTCTTTTTGAAAATCCGAAAGGCCGGTCCCTGACGGCATGGCGGCTGTGATGGCCACAATGCGTTTGTCTTTGCGCGCGAGCTGGATGAGTGATTGGACGAAGGCCTTGGTGTAGGAAATTCCTTCGACCTTGACTCGCGCTTCCTCTTCGGGCGTTTTGATCTTGGGCGTCACGCCGTGAAGCCGCTCCGCATCCTGCTCAGCCCCCTCCAAGCCCTTCCCTTTTTGCGTGACGATGTGAAGAAGGCAGAGGTCGTTGATCTTTTTCACCTTGGAAAGGGTTTCGACGAGTCCCACGACGTCGTGTCCGTCCACGGGGCCGAAATACCGAAAGCCGAGCTCTTCAAAAAGAATGCCGGGCACGAGGAGGTGTTTCATCCCTTCAAGACCCGCCGTCGCGAATCGCCTGAGACGAGGGAAGCGGTCAAGCTGACGTTCCGCTTCGTTCCGGACGCGGTTGTAGAGGGGATTGGTGATGATCTTATTGAGATACTTGGCGATGGCGCCCACGTTTTTTGAAATGGACCACTCGTTGTCGTTTAAGACCACAAGCATCCGAGGCTTGAGGTGGCCCGCGTTGTTCAGAGCCTCATAGGCGAGGCCGCTTGTGAGTGAACCGTCTCCCACGACAGCGATCACATTTTCATTCCCGCCCTGCTGGTCCCGACTAACGGCCAGTCCCAGCGCCTGAGAAATTGCGGTTCCCGCGTGGGCCACGATGAAGGGATCGTGAGGACTTTCAAAGGGAGAGGGAAATCCGCTCAGGCCGCCGAACTGACGCAGGGTGAGCATCCGCTCGCGCCGGCCCGTGATCATTTTGTGGACATAAGCCTGGTGGCCGACGTCCCAGCAGATCTTGTCACGGGGAGAGTCGAAGACGTAATGAAGAGCCACGTTGAGTTCGAGGGCCCCCGCGCTCGCGCCCAAGTGTCCGCCCGTCCGGGCCACGGTCTCGATCAAAAGCTGCCGGTATTCCTGAGCCACTTCGGGCAATTTTTCACGCGGGACCTTCTTCAGGTCCTCGGGTGAATCAATCTTTGAAACCCACTGGAATGTCACTGGATGGACCCCAAAATAAAATCGGCCAACTCAAGCAACCGGCCTCCCCTTTTCCCGAAAGAAGCGGCTTCCTGTTTGGCCCTTTGGATGAGTGCTTCGACTTTTTTTCGGGCTTGGCCGGCGCTCATCAATTGAAGGTAACCGTCGCCGTCCATTATATCATCCGCGACTTGGAAGGCAAGGCCGAGGGCTGCGCCGAAGCGCCGGATCTTCTGAATTTTTATCTCCGAGCGGGTGCCCACGATCGCGCCCAAAACCGCACTCGCCTGGATGAGCCGACCGGTCTTCTGCCGGCTGAGGGTGTCGACCGTCGCCACATCCAGGGACCCGGCCGAACCGTTCTTCGCCATTAAAATATCCGCCGCTTGTCCGGCAATCATCCCCTGCGTGCCGGCTGCGCTGGAAAGCTCGCGGATCAATCGATTGGCCGTCTCGGGTGGACGGACTTCGCTCAAGAGTTCAAAGGCCCGTGTGAGCAGCGCATCGCCCGTGAGGATGGCGATCGCCTCGCCGAATTTCTTGTGGCAGGTGGGTTTGCCGCGACGCACGTCGTCGTCGTCCAAGGCCGGAAGGTCGTCGTGAACCAGGGAATAAGCGTGGATCAGCTCCACCGCCGAGGCCGGCGTGAGTGCACGAATGGGATTTCCTCCGACGGCCTCGCAGGCCGCGAGGACGAGCCTGGGCCGGAACCGCTTTCCGCCGTTTAAGACGGCGTAACGCATGGCCTCATGGATCTCGGCCGGGCGGGATTTTTCTGAAGGGAGGGCCCGAGCGAGGGCCGCTTCGATCTCAGTCCTTTTCTTTCTCATCCAACTCGAAATCTTCGCGCTTGAAGGAGCCGTCGAGCGTTTTCGTGAGGACTTGGATCTTCTTCTCGGCCGCGGTCAGTTTTTCGCTGCAAATCCGGGAAAGCTTGACCCCTTCTTCATATTTTTTCAAAGCGTCCTCGAGGGAAATGTTTCCTCGCTCAAGCTCCTCGACAATCTTCTCAAGCCTCTCCAAGGCTTTCTCAAACTTGACGTCGTCAGACGTGTCTTTTGCCATCCGTTCCTTTCTCCTCTTTCTGAATTTCTTCCACGCGGGAAAAGATCACGCCCCGGTGAAGCCGCGTCCGCAAGGTCTCCCCGAGTTTGACCGTTCCCGCTTCCTGAATTAAATCTCCTCTCGCGTCAAAGGTGAGGCTGTAACCGCGCTCCAGAATCGCAAGCGGGCTCAAGGCGCCAAGCCGGCCCACCCAGCTCTGAAAGGTTTGCTCTTTTTCCCGCACGAGATTTTTCAAGTAATTTTGAAGCTGTCTCAGGAGCTCGTCCAAGCGCTGGGCCTGTTGATTGATTAAATGAAGGGGCTGGCGGAAGGCGTAACTTTCCTGAAGGGTTTGAAATTTTCCCTTTGCCCCTTCGATCCCATTTTGTAGGGCGTTTCGGATACGCGTCTTGAAATCGTTCAATCGAATTTCCAACTCTTCCCGGTTTTGGACGACGAGTTCCGCGGCCGCAGAGGGCGTCGGCGCGCGCAGATCCGCCACCCCATCACAAATGGTCCAATCAATCTCGTGACCGACCGCTGAAATGACAGGAATCCGGGAACGATGCACCGCCCGCGCCACGGCTTCCTCGTTGAAGGCCCAGAGGTCTTCGAGGCTCCCGCCTCCCCGGCCCACGATCAAGACATCGATGTCATCCAAGCGGTTCATCTCGTCAATGGCCCGTGCGATTTCCCGAGCGGCTCCCTCGCCCTGGACCCGCACGGGATTCAAGAGAATGCTTGTCCCGCGGAACCGGCGGTTCACCACGTGAAGGATGTCCCGGATCGCGGCGCCGGTGGGACTCGTCACAACGCCCACGGTCTTCGGGAAACGCGGGAGCGGCCTTTTCCGGTCCGGATCAAAGAGTCCTTCCTTCGCGAGTCTTTCTTTCAACTGAAGAAACGCGAGCTGGAGTGCACCGAGGCCTTTGGGTTCAATTCGCTCGAGGTAAAGCTGATAATCACCGCGGGGTTCATAGACGGAGATTTTTCCGAAGCATAGAACTTGGAGCCCGTCTTTCAATTCGAACTTGAGGGATTGATGGTAGCGGGAAAAGAAAGCGACCTTGAGAATCGCTTCGCTGTCCTTCAGGCTGAAATAAATATGTCCCGAATGAGGGTGCTTGAAACCCGAGATCTCACCCTCCACCCAGACAGCGGGGAAGTTGGATTCCACGAGCTCGCGAATCCGTCGCGTGAGTTCAAGGACGGTGTAGACCTTGGGACCTTCAGCCGATTTGGGTTTCAAACCCGCCGTGCGGGTTTGAGAAAGAAAACTGCTCTTCATCGCTGGAGGGGTTCCCGCGCCGGGATTTTCACTTTTTCGTGAACCCGCCGGATGGAAAGCGTTTTTCCTGTCGCGGGGTCTACTTCGAAAATCGCGCCCGAAATCCGCGCGTCCTCCCGCGCAACCTCAAGCTTCATCGGCATCTGAGTGAGGAACATTTTCAGCACTTGATCCACTTCCCGTCCGATGACGGAACGGTAGGGGCCGCACATGCCGAGTTCGGTGAGGTAGCCTGTCCCCTTGGGGAGAATGGTCTCGTCCGCGGTTTGGACGTGGGTGTGCGTTCCGAAGACAGCGGTTACTTTTCCATCCAGGAACCAGCCGAGCGCCACTTTTTCGGAGGTGGCTTCCGCGTGGATGTCGACAAAAATCAAAGGGGTTTCGGCGCGGAGCTTCTTCACCTCGCGCTCCCCGATCTCGAAGGGACAATTGACGGTCTTCAAGAACACGCGTCCGATCAAATTGAGGACGCCGACCGGGCGGCCGTTCTTGGCCTTCACCACGGTCGAGCCGATTCCGGGCGTGCCCTCGGGGTAATTGGCGGGCTTCAAGATCCGCGTCGTGTTTTCCAGAAGGGCTTCGCCTTCTTTTTTCCGGAAGATGTGGTCGCCCGAGGTCACGACGTCCACGCCGCTTGAGAAAAGATCGAAGACCGTGTTTTCCGTGATCCCCGAACCGCCGGCCAGATTTTCTCCATTGGCGATGACGAAGTCGATCCCCTCCTCACGGATCAAACCCGGAAGGATTTCCTTGATGGCGCGACGCCCGGGTTCGCCCACCGTGTCTCCCAAGGCTAAAACTTTGAAGGTCTCTGAAGTCATTTTTAACCGATGAGGACTTCGTTCATCACCCTGTCGCGTTCCGCACGGGGCACTCTATCCACGATTTGGTATTCAAACGCGAGTCCGATCCTGTAGGCATTGTGGGCCTCTTGAAGGAACCGATCAAAGGAACCCTTCCCCCGCCCTAGCCGTCCGCCTTCCCGGTCGAAACTCACTCCCGGCACGATGACCAGATCCAACTCGAGAGGATCGCCAATCCGGTGTAGCTCGAAGGGTGGCTCCCACACGCCATACGTTCCGGACTTGAGCTCGCCCGTTCCGGAAATTTCCATCATTTGAATCCGATCCCCGCCCCTTTCTACAAGCGGCACAAAAACCCGTTTACCCTGTTTCAAGGCCTCTTCCACAAACGGCCTTGTTTCGACCTCGGACTCCAACGCCACGTAAGTTAAAAGCGTGCGGGCTTTCAAAAAACGGGGATGTTTGAGAAGCCGGCCGATGAGGGCCTGGCTCCGCCGGTTCCGCTCCTCCGAAGAGAGCAATTCGGATTTTTTCCGTAACTCCTTGCGGAGCCTGGCCTTTTCGTCTTCCAAAGAGAGAGTCCCCATGCACGAATGAGGAGTATCTTAATCGATTGAAGGGAGCTTTTCTAGCTTTACTGCAAACGCTCAGCCGGTAACGATGGCCTTTTGAGCGTCGATGGCGGGCGGGATTTGCTTTACTTCGGAAGTCTTCTCAAAGGGAAAATCAAATTGATACCGGATCGTCGCGAAACCGCCATGCAAGATGCTCGTGTAAGCGCCGTCGATATTTTCTCCGCCCTTGGCCGGGATCTGGGGATTGGAGATACGACGGGTCGCATAGAGGATGAAGATATAGCTGAAGTCTAGGCTCAGGTGTTTGGTGAACTGATAGCTCGAGCCGAAGGTCCAGCCAAAGCGATTGGCGTCCGGGAGAAAATTGTCCACGTGTTTCTTGGGCGAGGCGACCTGATAAAAGAAAAATCCTCCTTGGAGATCCATCCGGTCACTGACTTGGCGATGTGCACCCCAGTGGAAACTGAAGGTGTCCTTGTAGTCCCGGGGGATCGTGCCCAGTGCGCGAAGGGTGGCATTGTTGCGGTCAAATTCATAGTCTTCATCTTTCAAAATCCCCCATCCGGTTAATCCGAAATCAAATTCCGTCGCCCATTTGTCGGAAGGAATGTAGGCGTAGCCAAGGGTGAAGTTCTGCGGCAGATGCAGCTGAGAGTGGGCGCCGGATTCAAAATGCGGAAACCTGTCGTAGCCCTGCGCGGCACCGCTGATCAAGTCATCGATCACCACGCGGCCGTGCACGTCCACGTCGGCTTTGCTTCGGAAGGAGAAGCCAAGATGATGCTTCGGACTCGGCTTGGCGAGAATGCCGAAATTCCATCCCCAGCCAAAACCGTCCGTCTGAAGCAGCGCCCTACCGTCCGCCAATCCGGGGGTGCTCAAGATGTTGGCGTTGGGATAATTTAGAATCTGTCCATATTTGTAGACCCAGTAATTCGTGGCGCCCGCGCCGATGCTCAATTGATCCGTGATTCGAACGGCACCGGCCATGGTTGTGGCCATCATCTTCAGATAATTTTTGTAGCCGGTGTAACGGCCCATTCCAATGGAAGGAAAACTCGTGGAAAGACCGAAAGGCGAATTGACCGCCAAACCGAAAGCCACGCGGTTGTCCAGGAGTTCACCTGGATTCGCACTCAGATAAAAGGAAGGAATCAAAAGGAGTTTTCCATTGCTTTGGTTGTGGTCCCCGGTGCGATTGTTGCGGTGGAAGACGCGGAAGTCCACCCCCTGAAGTCCTCCCGCCAGTTCGACTCCCGGAAGGTCCACAAGTCCGGCCGGATTGAAGTTGATCGTCGAGGGGTCCTGGGGACGGGCCACGACCGCATTCGCCTGAGCCAACGTCTTGGCACTATAGGAAGCATTTTCGAATCCGGAAGAACCGACCGCGTAAAGGAGCGAAGGTGAAACAAGAAGCGCGGAGAGAACCAGGGGAATGACAAGCGAAAAAAGAATTTTGTTTCTTTTCATCGTGTCGATGTTGAAGTGGATTGTATCACAAGAAGTTCATTTGCCACTATTTAAAAATCGACGTCCGGTCGTAGAAGCTTGAACAAAAAGAAGGGGTGAATTAGTATTTAGGGTACCCTGTACTTATATTGCGCCCGTCCCGCGCTGTGCGCGGGACTACTGGTGAAGGAGAGTGCGCATAGAAGATTGGGTGACAGGATTGGCGCTATCTTTGAAACGCAAGTGAGACGTGCGCCCGTAGCTCAGGCGGATAGAGCGAGGGACTCCTAAGCCCTAGGTCGGCCGTTCGAATCGGCCCGGGCGCAGAATTAATGAATCAATATTGAATAAGGGAAAAAACGGGATAACCGGCGAGCTTATCTCTCCCTTTGAGAAAGAGGAGCTCCACGAGGAAAACCACTCCCACCACTTTTCCGCCGAGCTTTTCCACCAAGTGAACGGCCGCTTGGGCCGTCCCACCGGTTGCGAGGAGATCGTCCACCACCGCAACCTTCGCCCCTCGGAAAACCGCATCCTGGTGGATTTCCAATTCATTCTCCCCGTATTCCAGTTGATAGGAAGTTTTGATCGTTTGTGCGGGGAGTTTTCCTTTTTTCCGGACGGGGATGAAACCTGCCCCGAGCTTATAAGCAAGGACCGGACTGAAGATGAATCCGCGCGACTCGATCCCGACGATCAGTTCCGGGCGGGCTTCTTCAAGGAGAGACGTGAGGCGGTCGGCCGCAAATTGGAGGGCCTTCGGGTCTTTCAGGATGGGAGTGATGTCTTTGAAAAGGATTCCCTTTTTGGGGAAATCCGGGACGTCGCGCACAAGGCGCTTCAAGTCATTCGGAGACATAGTCTTCAAGTTTCTCATCCTCCCTTTCGAACCGATCTCGGATTTTTTTGAGGGCGGAGACTTCAAGCTGGCGAATGCGCTCGCGGGTGATGCCAAACTTTTTGGCCACGGACTCGAGCGTTTGTGGCTCTTCGCCTCCCAAACCAAAGCGAAAGATCAAGATCTTGCGTTCCCTTTCATCCAGGTCTTTCAGAAGCTCTTGGACACGTTCACCTTTCAGAACCTCGCCCATTTTTCTTTCCGGCGAATGGGCCGCATCGTCTTCGATCAGGTCGATGAGCTCCACCGTGCTGTCAATGCTGACGGGGGCATTGAGGGAGCTGGGCCGGCCGGCGATGTTTTCAATTTCCTTCACCTTCTCGATCGGAATCTCCATCACCTTGGCGATTTCCTTGCGCGTGGGAATGCGGCTCAGCTTCTGCATCAGGCCGTCGCGGACTTTTCGCCAGCGGGAAATCATGTCGTAGATGTAGACGGGAATGCGGATCGTTTTTCCTTGATTGGAGAGGGCGCGCATGACCCCCTGTTTGATCCACCAGGAGGCGTAGGTGGAAAACCGGTAGCCGCGCTTCGGATTAAATTTCTCGACCGCCCGCATGAGCCCGATGTTTCCCTCCTCCACGAGATCCGAGAAGGTGAGCCCCATGTTGGTGTAGCGCTTGGCGATGGAGATGACAAGACGGAGGTTCGAGCGGATCATCCGCTCCCGCGCCTCGTTGGAGCCCTTCGTTTTGGACTGGACCTTCGTGGCGAGCGAGATCTCTTCTTCCGATGTCAGGAGAGGGATGTGCTCGATCTGCTTGAGGTAGATCTTCATCGGCGTCCGGTCGAGGGTGCGTTCCGTCTCCTCGATGACGCTCTCGTCTCCCTCCTCCCCCTTTTCCTTCCTGGGTTTTGGGAGGGCCGGTGGAGGGAGATGAATTTTTTCCGCCGCAGGATGAGACGACGCCTTTGCGGGCTTTGGTTTTTCTTTTTCCAAAGCCCTTCGGGTCTTTTTCTTCAACTTTTTCTTTGGTTGGGCCTTCCGCCGTTTCGGACGAATGAGCTCGCCCTCCCCCGCTGGAATCAGGTCTCTCCCTTGCGCTCTACCTTCTTTTTCTTTTCAAGAACCGCGGCCTGCGCAGCGGCAAGACGCGCAATGGGAACGCGGTAGGGAGAACAGCTGACGTAATTCATTCCGACCCGGTGGCAGAATTTGACGGAAGCGGGGTCTCCCCCATGCTCGCCGCAAATCCCGATCTTGAGGTCGTTTCTTACAGATCGGCCTTTTTGCGTGGCCAGTTGAATCAATTGGCCCACGCCCTCCTCGTCGAGGCTCTGAAAGGGGTCCTTCTCCAGGATCCCCTGACTCAGGTAGTCACCGAGAAACATTCCCGCGTCATCGCGCGAGAAACCAAAGGTCATCTGTGTGAGGTCGTTTGTGCCGAAGGAGAAAAACTGGGCTGCTTCGGCGATCCGGTCGGCCACGAGGGCCGCCCGCGGGATTTCGATCATTGTCCCGACGAGGAAGGGGACCTCGATCGACTCTTCGCTAAAAACTTGCTCCGCGATCCTGAGCATCCGCTCCTTTAGGATCGTGAATTCCTTCAGGGTCACGACGAGTGGAATCATGATCTCTGGAAGGACCTTGACCTTGCGTTTCTTCACACAGCAGGCGGCCTGGAGAATCGCCCGGACCTGCATGTCGTAGATCTCGGGATAAGTGATGCCGAGCCGGCACCCGCGATGTCCAAGCATCGGATTGAATTCGTGAAGGCTCGCCACCTTTTCTTTGACCTTCGCGAGTGAAATTTTCATCACCTCGGCCATCTGCTTCTGCTGCGGTTCTTCGTGGGGCAGAAACTCGTGGAGCGGCGGGTCGAGGAGACGGACAGTGACGGGAAGGCCGTTCATCACTTCAAAGATCGCCTCGAAGTCTCCGCGTTGCATCGGGAGGAGCTTTTCGAGCGCCTTCGCCCGTCCTTCGGCGTCTTCCGCCAAAATCATCTCCCGGACAGCGATGATGCGGTCGCCTTCGAAAAACATGTGTTCGGTCCGACAGAGACCGATTCCCTCGGCGCCAAACTTTTGGGCGACGGTGGCGTCGGTCGGCGTGTCGGCATTTGTCCGGACCTTGAGGGAGCGGATCTCATCGGCCCAACGCATCAGCTTTGCGAAGTCACTGCTCAACTCGGGCTCCACGGTCTTGACCTTGCCTTTGTAAACGGCACCGAGGCTCCCGTCGAGGGAGATGAAGTCGCCCTCCTTGACCGTCAGGCTTCCGGCACGGAACTCCTTCGCCGCGTAATCAATTTGAAGATCGCTGCATCCGGCCACACAGCACTTGCCCATTCCGCGCGCGACGACGGCCGCGTGGCTCGTCATCCCGCCTCGGGCCGTCAAGATTCCTTCGGCCGCATGCATTCCCCCGATGTCTTCGGGAGACGTTTCGATCCGGACGAGAATCACCTTCTCGCTCCGCTTGGCCCCTTCTTCAGCATCGTCGGCATTGAAGACCACTCGGCCCGTTGCAGCACCCGGAGAAGCCGGCAATCCCTTCGCGATTTGTTCTTTCTTTTCTTTGGGGTCAAATGTGGGGTGAAGAAGCTGGTCGAGCTGTTTCGCCTCGACCCGGAGAAGCGCCTCCTCGGGCGTGAGAAATTTTTCCTTCACGAGTTCGACGGCGATCCGGACCGCTGCGTGAGCGGTCCGCTTTCCGTTTCGCGTCTGCAGAAGAAAGAGTTTTCCCTCCTGGATCGTGAACTCGATGTCCTGCATGTCCCGGTAATGCTTCTCAAGCCGTTCGCGGATCTTGACGAGCTGCTTGTAAATCTCGGGCATCTGGACCTTCAACCGGTCCAGGGGTTCCGGCGTGCGGATCCCCGCGACAACGTCCTCGCCCTGGGCATTGACGAGGTATTCTCCGTAAAATTTGTTTTCGCCGGTGGACGGATCGCGCGTGAAGCAAACGCCGGTTCCCGACGTTTCGCCCATGTTTCCAAAAACCATCGACTGGATGTTCACGGCCGTGCCAAGAAGTCCGCGGATGTCATTTAGCTCCCGGTATTTGTTGGCGCGCGGATTGTTCCAAGACTTGAAGACTGCATTAATCGCCTTCTTGAGCTGGTCGTAGGGTTCTTGGGGGAACTCCTCACCCGTCTCTTCCTGATACGCTTGCTTGTACTGGCGGACCACATCCTTCAAGTCGTTGGCATTGAGCTCGGTGTCGAGCGTCACGTGGGCAAGCTTTTTTTTCTTTTCCAGAATGTGTTCGAAGGTTTCATGGGACACACCCATCACGACGTTCCCGAACATTTGGATGAAACGCCGGTAGGCGTCCCAGGAAAAACGCTCGTTTTCCGTTTTTACGATGAGCCCCTGGACGACTTCGGAATTGAGTCCCAGGTTGAGGACGGTGTCCATCATGCCGGGCATCGAGACCGCGGCGCCGCTTCGGACCGAGACGAGAAGGGGATTGTTCCGGTCGCCCAAGCGAAGGCCCATCGCCTCTTCGAGTCTCGCGAGGTGAGTCTTGATTTCATCCTCGAGGCCCGCCGGCCAGTTCTGCCCTTGCTCGTAGAAAAGCGCGCAGGCCTGGGTCGAAATCGTGAAACCCGAAGGCACGGGAATGCCGAGCTTTGTCATCTCGGCCAGGTTGGCTCCCTTTCCACCGAGGAGCCCTTTCATCGTGGCATCGCCCTCGGCGTGGCCCTTCCCAAAAAAATAGACGAACTTTTGTTTCTTGCTCGACTTTCCTTCCTTTGCTTTTTTCTTCATCGTGGCTGAACTCCCCATTTCCAATTCTCCTTTCTGGAATTGACGTGAATCAACTGGATTCCCGCACCTCGGTGAGGAGCGATAAATCCGCTACTTTTTCCGTGTAAAGGGCGTTGATTTGTTTCATCAACGCCTGCCGGTTGCGCCGGAGGGGCGCATCCTCGACATTGACCATCACCCCGTCGAAGAACTCATGCAGGGGATCGAAAAAGGTCTCCCCGTAAAGCCGGGTGACAGTCTCGTAATCTTTTTTCTCGAGCAATCCTTTCAGGGCTGGACCTTTTTCCCTCAAAAGCTCGAAGAGTTTTTTCTCCAAGGGCTCTTGAAAGAGACCGGGGTCCACCGAGTTCAGGGATTCTTTGACTCCTTTTAGAATGTTGCTCGTGCGCTCGATGACCTTGCTCGTCTTGAAAAAAACTTTGGGGTTTCTGGCGAAGAGTCCGGAGAGAATTTCAGTGCGTTCAAACACATCAGTCAAGTCATCGAAGGAGGATTTCATCACGCCCTGCAGGATCTCGTAAGGCCTCGTGCCGCCCTTCGCCTGAAGTTCAAAGACCACACGGTCCTTGAGAAATTCCTTGAGTCGCGAGACGGCCTCGTCCCGCGAAAGATCGAGTTTCACCTGAAACGCATCGTAACTTTTTTCAATCAATTTTCCGAGCGGGAACCGGAAGGAAAAACTCCGGACGAGCTTCACAAGGACCCCCCCGGCCCGGCGAAGCGCATAGGGATCTTCGCTCCCCGTGGGACCCAGATGAATCCCGAATGCGCCGACCAGAAGGTCAAGCCGGTCGATGATTCCGAAAAGGGCCCCGAGAGGACTCAATTTTTTCCGGACCGTTTCATAATCCTCGGCCAAGTTCTTCGGAAGATACTGTTCTCCAATGGCGCGTACAATTTCCGAGGGCTCGCCCGCTTCTTCGGCAAATTCGCGGCCCATCACACCCTGCAATTCCGGAAACTCACCCACCATGTGCGACACGAGATCGGTCTTGGATAGAAGGGCGACGCGCTTGAGGTTTCCTTCCCAATCGGGATGGCCCGAGAGGTGCGCGGCATCGCTCGCCAGCTCTTGAAGACGCTTGACCCGGTCCTCCACCGTGCCGAGTCGGCCCAGGAAAACCAATTCCTTCAAACGCAGCACTTTTTTCTCAAGCGGCTGCTTCGTGTCCTCTTCATAGAAATACTGGGCGTCCCGGAGACGGGACTCCAGCACATTCTCATAATCGTGTTGAATCTGATCGAGCCCGGAACGCCTGCCGTTTAAGACGGCCACGAAGCGGTTCAAAAGATTTCCTTTCGGATCCCGGCACGCGAAGATCTTCTGATATTTCTTCATGCAGGTGGCGAGCACTTCCTCGGGAAGATCGCGGTAGGTGCCGGAAAACTTGGCTTGAAAAAGAAAGGGCTCCTCGACGAGGTGGGCCGTCTCGCGGACTAAATTGGAATCAAAATATTTTTGATGAAATTTCTTTTTCAAGTCCCGAGCAATCATCTTCTCCCTCGCCTCGCGAGAAAGAATAACGTGACCCGAACGAAGCCGCTTCTCATAATCTTTCCAATCGGCGGCCTTGAGAGGAATCGCTCGATCGGAAATAAATCGGTGGCCCCGCGTGAGCCGGCCCGCCTTGACGCCCGCCACCGAAAAAGGAATCACGTTCCTTCCGTAGAGCGCCGCGATCCAGCGGATGGGGCGTGGAAATCGAAATCCCGAAGGCTCCCAACGCATCATCTTCGGAAAGGAAAAAGAACTCAAAAGTTCCGGCCCAAGACGGGGAAGGATTTTTGCGGTCGCCTCCCCTTTCTCGATTTTTTCCACCGCGACGTAACGGCCGCGCGGCGTTTCTTTGATCTGAATATCGCGAAGCGAGGCGGCCCGCGACTTCAGAAATCCCTCGAGCGCCGGCGTGGGTTTTCCTTCGGTGTCATAGGCCTTCTCGTGGGCAGGACCGAGCAAGGTTGTCTTATCTTCCCTTTGCTTCGGATTCAATTCCTCGATGAAAAAAGCAAGCCGTCTGGACGTTGCTTCAATGCGCAAACTTTTAAATTCAAGGCGGTACCGGGTAAGGATCGAGCGGAGATTCGCGGGGGCCTGGGCGTAGAAAACATCCAGCGTGCCCACAGGCAGTTCCTCTGTTCCAATTTCAATCAAGGCCGAGGGAATCATCTCTCAATTCCGCTTCCGGAGCGGGAACCCCAGTGTCTCGCGGCTTTCGAGATACTTTTCTGCGCAGGCCCGGGCAAGGTTCCGGACCCGGGCAATCAGGGCCGGACGTTCATTGACGCTCACCGCGCCGCGCGCGTCGAGCAGGTTGAAGTGGTGGGAGGCCTTGAGACAAAAATCATAAGCCGGAAGAACCAGACCGCGGGCGAGGAGTGCTTGGCCGTCTTCGAAGGCTTCATTGAAGTAACGCTGGTGATGCGCAATGTTGGCTTCCTCAAAATTGAAATGGGAAAATTCCTTTTCTCCTTGAAGGTGGACGTCGCCGTAGGTGACGTCCGCCGTCCACTCAATGTCGAAAACCGATTCCTTGCCTTGAAGAAACATCGCGATGCGTTCGAGACCATAGGTAATTTCACAAGAAATGGGATCCAAATCAATCCCGCCGCATTGCTGGAAGTAAGTGAACTGGGTGATTTCGAGACTATCCAGCCAGACCTCCCAGCCCAGGCCCCAAGCCCCCAGTGTGGGAGATTCCCAGTCGTCCTCCACGAAACGGATATCATGTTTCAGAAGATGGATGCCGCACGCTTCGAGGCTCTTGAGATAAAGCTCTTGGGAATGGACGGGAGTGGGTTTGAGGATGACCTGATACTGGTAATAATGTTGAAGGCGATGCGGGTTCTCTCCATAGCGTCCGTCGGTGGGACGCCGGCAAGGCTCCACGTAGGCGGCCTTCCAAGGCTCGGGCCCGAGCGCCCTTAAAAAGGTATGTGGAGAAAAGGTTCCGGCCCCGACTTCAAGGTCGTAGGGCTGGACGATCAAGCAGCCCTGGGCGGACCAATAGTCATTGAGCTTCTGTATTAACTCTTGGAATTTCAGGGGGTTAGACATTCTTTAGAGGCCGACAATGGTGACGAATTCTATCAGGCCCGTTTACCCCCGTCAAGCCGACCCCCGGCGAATTCGGAAAGAGGCACGGACCGCGCGAATCCGTGCATCTCTTCCGAACGAGAAACCTCGATTTTGTCACCTCACCACGGGTTAAAGGGTGATTTGACTCTTGATCTTTTCGAACTTCGCCTGGCCAATACCAGGGACTCGAACCAGATCTTCGAGGCGTTCAAAGCGCCCGTTGGCCTCACGGTACTTCACGACCCGCTCAGCCAGCATCGGACCGATCCCGCGGATGGCATCCAGCTCCTCCGCGTTGGCCCGGTTGATGCTGATAGCAGCCTGCGAGGCCGCTTCCTTGGGGGCCGGTGCCGCATGGAGCCTCGTGAGAGGTCCCGCGATCAAGCTTCCCAGAAGACAGCCCGTAAGAACCACCAAAAACCAGGGATTTTGACGTTTCATGGATTTTCACCTCCTTTCCAAAAGTGGGAAGGAGGGTATCAATGAATTGAGTATTTGTCAATATTTATTTTAATTAAAAATAATAACCCTTTCCGTGGGGTTATTTGCTTTCCTGCATATTTTCGTTGCGTTCTGCCGGAACCTTTCTATAATGCCGGACATGATGAAGGTAGGCGACCGGGTCCGGGAACTGAGGAAGGCGAAGAAGGTCACGTTGGTCGAGCTCTCCAAGCAGACGGGAATCGCCCAGGCTACGCTCTCGCGCATCGAAACGGGTTCCATGGTCGGCACTGTTGAAAGCCATCGCAAGATTGCGGAGGCGTTAGGGCTCGGTCTTGCCGAACTCTACGCCCCGCTCGACCGGCGTTATCAGGAAATCGTCCACGCCAAGAAAGAGGCCCCCCGCAAGGTCGTCCATCAAGGCCGCGGCTGCCAAATTGAGATGCTCACCCAGGAAGTCACGAAGAAAAAAATCACGCCCCTTTTTGTGACGCTCGCCGGAAATGCACAGACCGCCGGTGAACAGAACGAACGGGGAGTCGAGAAATTCGTGTGGGTGTTAGACGGTGATATTGAAGTGAAACTCGAGAAAGAAACGTATTCCCTCAAGACGGGTGAAACGCTCTATTTCGATGCGTCCCTCCCCCATCGTGTGGCCAATCCCAAAGCCAAGACGGCCAAGCTTTTTGTAGCCGTTTCCCCTTCCAAGATTTAATTGAATTGTCAGGTCAGCGGACGCTGGCCACAAGCCACTTCAGGTAGGACGCATTCCCTTTTCGGATCGGCACAGCGATGATTTCTGGAACCGAGTAGGGATGGTGTTTCTCGATGAAGATCCGCAACCGATTGAAACGGGAAGTGCGGGTTTTGATGAGAAGGAGTGTTTCCTTCGCCCGGTCGATCCTTCCCTTCCACCAAAAGAGAGATTCCAATCCCTTCACTGAGTTGATGCACGCGGCGAGCCGTTCTTTTAAAATTTGACGACTCAGCTTTTCGGCTTGAGCCTGATTCGAGAGAGTCGTCAGAACGAGGAGGAAAGAATCCGGCATCTCGCGGAGTGTTCAGCGAAAATCAACGGCGGGAGAGGCTGGCCCGGAACCCGCTCTGGACATCGCCCAAGGTGACGTGGCCTTCCCGCGCGAGCCAGCCGAGACTCATGAGAAGAAGATTGCGGTCCTTTTTGATGTTCCGGACGAGCTCGTCCAAGGTGGCCGAGCCCTTTTCATCAAGATAATGCCAGATATCCCCTGCGGCAATTCCAATTTCAGTGATCACGGGAGGCTCCTTTTGATTTGAAAGAGATACTAGCAGATCAGACCCTTTCTTTCAACCGTCCACCGAGGTATTTCTTCAGAGAGCTGCCTGTGTACGACGTCTGGATGAGGACCACTTCTTCAGGGTTTCCCTGGGCCACCACTTGACCTCCCCTCTCGCCCCCTTCTGGGCCGAGATCCAGAATGAAGTCGGCCATTTTGATCACTTCCAGATTGTGTTCGATCACCAAAACGGTATTGCCTGCATCCCGCAAGCGAAAGAGGGCCGTCAGGAGGTTCTGAATATCCGCAAAGTGGAGTCCGGTTGTCGGTTCATCCAACAGGTAAAATGTCCTCCCGGTCGATCGCTTGGCCAATTCTGTGGCCAGCTTGATTCTCTGTGCCTCACCCCCTGAAAGCGTGGTCGAGGATTGGCCCAGGCGGAGATAACCCAGGCCGATCGTCCTCAAAAGCTCCAGTCTCTCGCAGACCGTGGAAATTTCTGAAAAAAATTCCAGGGCCTCGCTGACCGAGAGATCGAGCACTTCGGCGATGTTCTTCCCCCGGTATTCCACTTCAAGAGTCTGTTCATTGTATCGTTTCCCCCGGCAATTCTCGCAAATCACATACTGGTCCGGAAGGAAACTCATCTGAAGTTTCTCATAACCCACGCCCTGGCAGGTCTCGCACCGCCCGCCCTTCAAATTGAAACTGAAGCGGGAAGGCGTGTAACTCCGCAGCCGGGCCTCCTGGGCTTCAGCGAAAAGTTTCCGGATGAATGAAAAAAGATCCGTGTAAGTGGCCGGATTGGAGCGGGGCGTCCGGCCGATCGGGGCCTGGTCGATTTCGATCACCTGGTCGATCTTCTCGGCGCCTTGAATCGAACGGAATTTCCCAACCCGGTAATTCGTCTTCCAAATCCGATTGTGGAGTTCCTTATAAAGGATGTCGTGCACGAGGGTGCTCTTGCCTGAACCTGAGACACCCGTCACGCAAACAAAAAGACCCAGCGGGATCCGAACGTCGATTTTCTTGAGATTGTGTTCTTCACAGCCGCTAATCATAAGACAAGGCGCTTCCCGCCAAGGCCTGCGCTGAGAGGGCAAGGGAATCTGGAGCTCGCCGGTGAGGTACTTTCCGGTGAGGGAGCGCTCGGCGTTCGACAGGGTCTCGGCCGTCCCCTCGCCCACGAGTTCCCCTCCTGCGCTTCCGGCTCCTGGTCCCAAGTCCACGACGTGATCCGCCCGTCGGATCGTTTCTTCATCGTGTTCCACCACGACCACCGTGTTTTTCATGTCGCGAAGCTTCTCAAGCGTGTCGAGCAACTTGGCGTTATCGCGTGAATGAAGCCCGATGGAGGGTTCGTCCAAAACGTAAAGAACGCCGGTCAGGCCGACACCAATCTGGGCCGCGAGACGGATTCGTTGGAGCTCTCCTCCCGCTAAAGTGGCAACCGATCGGTTGAGGGCGAGGTATCCGAGGCCCACATTTTGAAGAAAACTGAGCCTCTCCCGGATTTCCCGGAGGATCGGGTCCGTGATTTTTCTCCGGTTTTCGGGAAAGGAGACCTTCGAGAAATGCCGGTTCGCTTCTTCGATCGAAAGCGCGGCCCATTCGACGATGTTTTTTCCCGAGATCCGGACCCCCAGGCTTTCCTTGCGGATCCGCCCCCCTTGGCATTCGGAGCAGACTTCATCGCGAAGAAAGCGGGCCACTTTTCTTTTCAATTCTTCCGAGGAAGTCCGGTGAAAGAGGTGTTCCAGTTCGTCCATCAATCCGGAAAGTTCCTCGTCGCCCCAGAAGAAGGCCTCGCGGGCCGGGCCGGGCCAATCCCGGAAGGGTCGCTTGAATTCGAAATGATATTTTTCCGCCAGGTCCGAGACCAACTCTTCGATGAAGTACTTGTTGAAGGAGAAAAAAATTTCTTCATTGAGGGCCCCCCCGAAAATGGGCTTGGATTCATCGCGGATCACTCCATGCGCCAAAAGTTCGGTTAGCCTTCCCATGCCCCGGCATTTGGGGCAGGCGCCGTAGGGACTGTTGAAGGAAAAAAGATTTGGAACGAGTTCGGGAATACTCACTTGGCATTTCAGACAGGTGCGCTGAGTGGAAAAGAGTCGTTCCCGTTTTGGATCCTTCGGGAGGAGGAGACAGTCCCCCTTGGCGAGTTCCAGCGCCCTGTGAATGGATTCTGTGAGGCGCTTCTTGTCGGAATCGCGGATCATGGCATGATCAATCAGAATGTCAATGTCGTGGCGCTTGGTCTTCTTGAGTTTCAAGTCCTTTCGGATTTCGACGATTTCGCCGTCGATCCGAGCCCGGTTGAAACCGTTCTTGAGAACGCCCTGAAAGATTTTTTGGTATTCCCCTTTCCGGCCGCGGACCAAGGGAGCTAAGACCTGAACCGCTTCGCCTTTGAATTCCTTGAAGACTTCCTCGACCATTTCACTCGGGCTTTCCCCGCCCAAGGGACGTCCGCAACGGTAACAGAAGACTTCTCCGGCTTTGGCAAAAAGAAGCCGGAGGTAATCATAAATCTCGGTGACCGTGGCCACCGTGGAGCGGGGATTATGCGCCACCGAGCGCTGTTCAATCGCGATCGCGGGCGAGAGGCCCGTGATTTGATCCACGTCGGGTTTCTTGAGCTTTTCCAAGAACTGACGGGCATAGGAAGAAAGGCTTTCCAGGTAACGGCGCTGGCCCTCAGCGTAGAGGGTGTCAAAGGCAAGCGAAGATTTTCCCGACCCCGAAAGACCGGTGATGACGGTCAGGCGATTCCGGGGGATCTCGAGACTTAAGTTTTTGAGGTTGTGCTCGCGGGCTCCGCGAATTCGAATGGTTTGCCGGGAATCCAAAGCTTTCTCAGGTTCCGATGCGGACGCGGCTGAAGATCTTCCGGAGCGTCGCGACGGTCGAGAGGATGGCGAGCTCGCTCGTCTTGGGGTTCGTCCGGGAGGGGAGATTTTGCGTCTCGGTCCGGATGAGACCGAAATCGCCTTCGATTTCGACTTCGTGTTGATTGCGTTTGTAGGTGGGCGAGGCAAAAATTCGGACGCGGGTCTTCTGGGGACCGATTCCGGCCAAGGCCAGCGTGGCCGCGACATTCACGTTTTGGGGAAAAGCCCGAATCGCTTCGCGCGCATTGCCCTCAAAGATGAGCGTCGGTTTCTTGATCCGTGTCAGACGGATTCCTTTTTTCTCCAAGTAAGGAGCTCCCACAAGGCCCGCAACCGGTTTTCGGGTTGTCAGCGTGACCCGCCGCACCCTTCCCTGGCTCGCCGCCAAAAGACCGTCCACCCCCGCGAGAGCTCCGGAGGGAATCCAAAGCTGACCTTGTGTTTTTTCGAGAACCGACGAGAGCCCGTTCCAGCTGAGAAGGCCACCCACGCTCAGGATCAAGACTTGTTTGTTCGAACGTAACGCCTTCTCGGCAACGGACGCGGCAACCGTTTGAGACGCGGCCTCAATGATGAGGTCGGATTTTTCAACCAGGGCCATCCAAGGAAGGACTTGAGCGCGGGGGAGCCATTTTTTTCGGACGGTTTGGATGCGCTCGTCGCGCAGATCACAGATGGAATCCACACGGGCCACGCCCGAGAATTCCCGGACCAGGATTTCCACGATCCGAGAACCAATGGCGCCGAGACCGATGATTCCGACACGAAGGGCTTTCAAAGGAGTGTACTTCTGATGGAAATCAGGACTTTAAAGAGAGAATACGGTTTTGCTTATCGACGTAGACGACTTTCGGCTGATGGCGTTCAATTTCTTCGTCCGTCATCACGGCAAAGGACATGATGATGACGAGATCGCCCCTTTGGGCGTACTTGGCCGCGCCACCGTTCATGCAAATCACACCGCTCCCGGATTCGCCGGGGATCGCATAGCTCTCGATCCTAGAGCCGTTACTGAGGTTAGCGATCAAGACCTTTTCCCATGGCACAATGTCGGCCGCTTTGAGAAGCTCCTCATCAACCGTGATGCTCCCCTCGTAATCGACGTGGGCATCGGTGACCGTCGCTCGATGAATTTTAGCTTTCAGAATTTGTCGGAACATGGGGGTCAACTAGGGCCGTATTATAGCATTATCAATCAGTCTTGTCTTGCCCACCCAACCTGCCACGGCCACCACAAAGGGTCCTTGAATTCGTTTAACCGGTTTTAAACTCTCGGGTTCCACCATTTCCACGTAATCGACTCGATCCAATGACTGATGGAGTCGCCGGAGAACCCTGCTTCGAAGCGCCGACAAGTTCCGCTTCCCAGCCCTTACCTCCTCCTTCATCCAAGCCAAAGCATGCGGAATCGCTTGGGCCCTCGCCCGATTCTGGCCAGAGAGGTAGGCATTGCGCGAGCTTAAAGCAAGCCCCTCTTGATCCCGAACCGTGGGAAGGATTTTGATTCCGATGTCGAAATTCAAATCCTTCGCCATCCGCCGAATCAAGACCGCTTGTTGGTAGTCCTTCGCCCCAAAATAAGCCCGATGCGGGCGGACGACATTGAAAAGTTTGGTCACAACCGTTGCCACGCCGCGAAAGTGACCCGGCCGGAATTTCCCGCAAAGTCCGCGGCTGAGTTCCGTCACTTCCACAAACGTTTGAAATCCAGGCGGATAAAAACTGCGAATGTTGGGAATAAAAAGATAATCGACTTTCGTCCCAGACAGAAGCCGGCGGTCCCGGATGAGGTTTCGGGGGTAGCGTTTGAAATCTTCGTGGGGTCCGAATTGAAGCGGATTCACGAAAAGACTCACGACCACAACCCTATTCTCGCGCCGCGCCTTCCGGACGAGGAAAAGGTGGCCTTCGTGAAGGGCCCCCATGGTGGGAACGAAACCGATGCTCTTTCGGCGCGCGCGAAGCTGGGCAATCGTCTTCTGAAGCCGTGCAGTGGATCGAATGACTTTCATCGTCGAGACTCGAGTTCCTCCAAAAGTTCCCTCACGGTTTTCCCGAGCGTGGGATGGATCTTCCCGGGCACCAGTTCAGCGAGGGGCTCCAACACAAAACCCCTTTCGTGAAATCGGGGGTGGGGAATTTGAAGGTCGTTCTCCTCCACCACCTGATCTCCATAAAGAATGATGTCGAGATCGATCTCCCTCGGGGCATTCCGAAAAGAGGGTTTTCGGCCGAGCGTTTCTTCAATTTTTTTGAGTCCATCTTTCAGTTCCTTGGGAGAAAGCGCCGTCTCAATCTCCCAAATTGCGTTGAGATATTTCCCCTGCGGAGGGCCTCCAACCGGGTCGGTCTCGAGAACCGAGGAAGCTCTGAGAAACTTCGTCTCGGGAAGCCGTTCAACCCGAGATCGCGCTTCCTCCAAGTGAGCGGCCCGGTCTCCCAGATTGGATCCCACGCTGAGATAGACTTTCTTAGGCTTGAATTTCAATTTCCGTGATGAGGATGGCGGGGATGAATTTTCTCGATCCGACGAAGTGCTTCTTCCAGCCGTGCCTCGGAACTCGTGAGGGAGACACGGACATAGCCTTCGCCATTGGGCCCGAATCCGTTTCCGGACGTGACCACGATGTGGGCCTCTTCGAGAAGCTTCAGGGCCAACTCTTGTGACGTGTAACCGGGCGGGACCGGGATCCAGACATAGAAAGTGGCTTTCGGGAGGGGAACGTTCCAGCCGAGTCGATTGAGACCTTTTACAAAAAGATCGCGGCGCTTTGTGTAAATCCCGAGGGTCTGACGAAGGGCCTCTTCGCCTTTTTCAAGCGCACACTTGCCGGCCCATTGAATCGCCTGAAAAATTCCGGAGTCGACATTGGACTTCACCTTCGCGAGGAGCCGGAGGACCTCGCGGTTTCCGACGGCAAACCCAATCCGCCATCCGGTCATGTTGAAGGTTTTGGAAAGTGAGTGGAATTCAACGGCCACTTCCTTGGCTCCTTCCACTTCCAAAACACTCGGCGCCACGATCCCGTCGTAGGTCATTTCGGAATAGGCCGCGTCTTGCGCGAGGAGAATCCCGTTTTCTCGCGCAAACTTCACCGAGTCCGTGAAGAATTCCTTCGAGGCACAGGCCGAGGTCGGGTTGTTGGGATAATTCAGAAAGAGAACTCGGGCCCGGTCCAAGATCTCGGTTTCGATCATCGAGTAATCCGGAAGAAAATCATTTGAATCCAGAAGCGGCATCAAGTGTGGTGTCCCGCCCGCCAAGTGAGTGGCCGACTTATAAACCGGGTAGCACGGATCCGGAACGAGGGTAATGTCTCCGGGATTCAAGAAGGCCAGAGGCAGATGGGCAATTCCCTCTTTGCTCCCGATGAGGGGGAGAATTTCCTCAGCGGGATCGAGCTTCACGCGGAAGCGTTTCTCGAACCAGCGAGAGAAGGTCTCACGCAACTCGGGCATTCCTGCATCGAGGGCGTAATGGTGATTACGAGGATCCCGCGCCCGGCGCGCCAGTTCTTCAATGATGAAGTCGGGGGTCGGAAGATCCGGATCTCCGACGCCCAAGTCAATCACGTCCTTACCTTTTGAGACAAGCTCCCGCTTACGGCGGTCCACCTCCGCAAAAAGATAAGGCGGGAGCTTCTTGAGCCGGTCCGGGGGTTCGAGTGAGAAGGCCTTCCTGCGCAGGGGTGGCATCGTGCGGGGAATTATAGCAAACTTGGTCTGAAATTAGAAAGCGCGTTCGAAAGGACTTCGGATGGAGTAAGCGGGATTGAGCCGGAGGATTTGGCCCATGAGCTCCATCGACTGGGCGGCAAATTCGACCCGGTGGGTTTCCTGCCAAGCGGAGTAAAGCTTGAGGAGCTTCCGTTCAATGGCCCGCAACTTGCGCGGATTACCCCTCATGGAAGAACTCCTTCCCAAATGTCGCATCTTGCTGACGGATCTGGTTGAGCACTCGATTCAGCTCGGCCTTAATCTCGGGATTCTGTGTCTTCTTCCACTGCCCGTAGAGATCGAGGAAGTGATCCGTCTGGGCCCGCAGGGTTGACTCCTGTTCGTATTTCGTGAGTTCCTGGAGAAAGCGGTCAAACGCCTGATCCCGGAAGCGGGTCACAAAGTGGAGGTAATCCCGTCGGACGGCCCGAAGAAGACCCGAATAGATGTCAAAATAGCGTGCCAGTTTGTGCAGGACTTCTCCCACACCGGTTTTCTTGCGATAAATCCGCGAGTGATAGCTGGAGGCTTGTTCATAATAAAGTCGGCCTAATTCCAGGTAATGTTTCCCGGACCGCTGAAAGAGTCCGTTTCGCGGCCCCGCCGTGAGATCATCAAAGATGGCCGAGTGAACCAGAAGATGGTCGGCATTGACCTTGAAAATGAAATAACGAATGGTTCGATCCTCGGTGGTCTGAATCCATTGGAGGACATCGCTCGATTCCGTGGAAAGATAAGGTTCGGCCAACTCGTGGTATTCCGGAAGAGCAATCGCAAACAGGAGGTGTGCAAGGTAGATGTTGACGTCTTCGTCGAACTCGTCGATCACGTCCTTGATGCCCATCTCGTTTCTGGAACGCAGAATGGAATCCAAGAGGAATCGGATGGCCGAGTCCCTCTCCTGTTTCCCGATGTCGAAATACAAGTATGGATCTTTCATTAAAGTCTTTGTAAACCTCCTTAATTTAGCAAACAACAAAAAGCCCTTTCGGGCTTTGGTTAAAACGTAACACGCGCCTATTGGTTTGTCAAACAGGGTCCACATCTTGCATAACCTGTTTATCAACAATTAGTTAACAAAAAACCAATGGAGAGAACTGTAAAGATTTTGACAGACACCGCCGATGGTTTAGATTGCCCCCCCCAGGGAGGGTTACGAGATGTTCGAGATCACACAAATGTTCCTATTGATTGTCATCCTGGTCGTCTTAAGCTTTGCGGACTAGGAGACCCTGGACCTGCTTGAGAAATCGTCGGGTGAGGAGTTTCCGCCCCAGACGGTCCGATAAAAACCTTTCCATCAAGTCGTCAATTTCCTGATCTGCTTCGCTCGCCTGTCCCTCCAGGATTAAATTTGTCGCCTTCTCGTTCAGAAAATTCCGCATCCGCTCCAAGGCCAGTGTGCTCACGAGCCTTGCCTCAGGCGCCTTCTTCCGACAGAGTGTGCAAAAAATGGCTCCCTGCCTCACGCTGAAAAAGGCTTTCTTCGGACGGCCTTCGCCGCATCCCAAACAAGTCGTGACGTGAGGGAGAAGCCCCACCTCGGAAAGCAACCGGATTTCAAAAAATCGGGCAACGGAGGACGGGGGCAAAGAAGGAAGCCACTGGTAGACAAAGTTCAGAAGTTCGAAGATGGCTTCATGTGGATCGTGGGGTTCGGTGACCTGGTCAACTAACTCCGTCACATAATACGCGGTAGCCAGCGCTTCCAGATTTGAACGAATCTTTTCAAAGGATTTCAGCACATTGGCTTCGGAAAAAAGATGGAGCTCAGAGCGGACTTTTTCATAGAAAACGATTTCGAGCAAGGTAAAAGGCTCGTACGTCCCGGTCCGCGCCACCCCCTCCCCCCGGACGCCTTTGGCGATGCCCTTCACCTTCCCGAATTCCCGGGTAAAGGTGGTCACAACCAACGAACTGGACCGAAAGGGGTTCGTCCTTAAAATAAAAGCTTCTGTTTTCTGAAGGGCCACCTGTCACCCAAGAGTTGAGTCAACACCTTCTCCTGTTTTGCTTCCATCCGGATCTTCCCCTTTTTCGTCGAATCCCGCTCACCCATCAAATGAAGAATCCCGTGACACACATAGAGAAGAAGTTCTTTGTCCCACGAGTGACCGAACTGGGGCGCCCGGCGCCTGGCCATTTCAACGGAGACCACCACATCACCCAAAAAGGGAAGACCTTTGGGAGCATCGAATTTCTTGGCCGGCTCGAAGGCCATGACGTCGGTCGGCGTATCCTCGCCCAGGTATTTTCGATGAAGCGAGCGAATTTCGGTGTCGTCAACCAATGCCAGTGAAAGCCCGGCCCGCTTCCAGCGAAGGGCTCTCAGAATTTTTCGAGTCCACCCGGCCACTTTGGAGGAGGAAAGGCGGATTCTTTTCTGCCGATTCTGGACTGAAACTTCCAGGCGGATCCGGGGAGATGACTTCAATGGAATTTCGAAAACTGGTCCGTCTCAAAGAGATCGGGCCGGCGAGGATCCTCGTCCGGTTTCGGGTAACTCACACGGGTGTGAAAGATGGCCATCAGGTTATGGACGAAGCTTTCCTGGATTTTGTGGAGATCCTTGAGCGTCAGGTCGCATTCGTCCAGTTGTCCATCGATGAATTTCTCGTTGATGATTTTCCGGACGAGCGTCCGGATGGCGTCTGGATTGATTTCCTTGAGGGAACGACTCGTTGCCTCCACTGAATCCGAAAGGAGGGCCACGGCCGTTTCACGGCTCTGCGGCTTGGGCCCGGGGTAACGAAAGTCGTCGGCATTCACGGTTTCACCCGGTGCCGCCTGATCGAGTGCTTTCTTATAGAAGTAGTAAATCACGCCCCTGCCCTGGTGCTCGGGGATGAACCGGACGATGACGTCTTTGAGTTTATGCTTCCGGGCCAGTTCAATGCCATCTTTCACATGGCCCATGATGACGAGACAACTCATCGTAGGCGTGAGTTTCTCATGCTTCGCCCGTGTCTGAGGAGTTTGGTTCTCCGTAAAATATTCCGAGCGGGCGATTTTTCCAATGTCGTGAAAATAACAGCCGACCCGCGCCAAGAGCGCATTGGCGTCAATCGCTTCACAGGCCGCCTCGGCCAGCGTACTCACCACGAGACTGTGATGATAGGTCCCGGGTGCTTCCACCACCATCCGTTTGAGGAGCGGATGGTTCAGGTCCGAGAGTTCCAGCAAGGTAATGTCCGTCGTCAAATTGAACAGATATTCAAAAAGCGGGATGAGGAAAAAAGAAAGGGTGGTGACGAGAAAACCGTTGGCGAGTCCCAAGGGGGTCACCGCCCAAGCCTCGGCGAGAGACCAGCCTTGAAAAAGCGCGAAAGCCATCATCACGGCCGCGTTCACCAAACCTACGCTCACCCCCACTTTGAGAAAATGGATCCGCTTGCGGATGCCGTGGGCCGCGAAGCTCCCGGTGAGAGAACCCAGTAAAATAATCAAGAGGATGTCCGCGCGAAATTCGGCAAGCGGGCCGGAAAAAATCGAAATCCCCAATGCCCCCAAGATCCCCACGGCCGGCTTCCAAAGGACTGTGAGGAGAATGGCCGCGAGCGCTCCCGGTAAAAGATAGGGTGACGAATTGGGAATCCAAAGCGTAATTTTTTCGATGAGGAGCGTCGCGACCAAGGTCGAAAGAACCAGAAGAAGGTACTTGGGGTCCGAAAATTCCCGCGGCTCGAAGTATTTGAGATAGAGAAAACATAAGCTCAGTCCTAACAGGACAAATAGCGCTACTGAGACAAACCGCCCCTGAACCTGTTTCTGGGTCATCATCTTTTGGATTTGAATCAACCGCTCTTCGTCCTTGGCCGTCACGAGGAGCCCCTTCTGCGTAACCATTTCTCCTCGTTTCACTTCTTCCATGATGGGAGTCACCGAATCCAGAACCTGTTTGCGGCGGTCTTTGGTCTGGCCCTCGTCGTAGAAAAGGTTGGGCTGAAAGGCATTTGCAAAAATTTCTTGGGCTGCATCGCGAAGCTCCCGCTCACGAAGCCCTTCTTTTTCAAGAAGGAGGCCCGCTTTCTCCTTTGCTTCTTGAAGACTGACCAAGCTTCTGACTTCGCGCGCTTCAAATGACTTCTTCGTCGAATCAAAGCGATGAATCTGGGACTTCCCGCTTCCGAGCAGCTCCCTCTTGCGCTCATCCTCCAAGACCCCTTCGGAAAAAAACCGTTCGGAGACGGTTGTCAAGGCGTGAAGGATTCTCTCTTGGGATTCGGGTTTCGAGAGTTCCGATCGGGAACGAGCAAGGTCCTTGAGGGCCTTTTCGATCCGGGAGAGGGTCGAGCGCTTGGCCTTCGAATCAAGGGCGTAGACGGAAAGCACACCGACCTCCTTCTCTTGACGGAGGCGGGCGGTTTCTTCCTCATTCACGAACTGGACGTGGATCGGCGAAAAGACGGTTCGCGGGGCGGGGTCTCCGACGGGGAATTCTTTTTGGACCGGTGATTCGGCCTTCTGGGCGAGGATCACTCCCACGCTCAAGGCAAAGGCCAGTCCAAATGAGAGGAGGTAAAGGAGTTTATTTCCGTTCGTACTTTTCATAGGCCCGGATGATCTCCTGGACCAAGGGATGACGGACCACATCTTCCTTGGAAAGCCGGATGAACTTGATTCCCTTGATTCCTCCCAAGACGGTCTGCGCTTCGACGAGCCCCGAATGCTTCCCTCCGGGAAGGTCGATCTGTGTGATGTCTCCGGTCACAACCGCTTTGGATGAAAAGCCGAGACGCGTGAGAAACATCTTCATCTGGGAGTGGGTCGTGTTCTGGGCCTCGTCGAGGACCACGAAGGCATCGTTCAAAGTGCGCCCGCGCATGTAAGCCAGCGGAGCGACTTCGATGGTTCCCCGCTCGATCAAACGCGTGGCCTCCTCGAATTCGCTCATGTCATAGAGGGCGTCGTAGAGAGGACGCAGATAAGGATTGATCTTGGCATAAAGGTCACCCGGCAAAAACCCAAGGCTTTCCCCTGCCTCGACGGCCGGGCGCGTCAGCACGATCCGTGCAACTTGCTTTTTTTTAAGGGCGTCCAGGGCGGCCGCCATCGCGAGATACGTTTTCCCCGTGCCGGCCGGCCCGATGGCCATGACGATGCTGTGGTTCTGGATGGCCTGGAGGTAGGCCTCTTGACCCTTCGACTTGGCCTTGAGAATCTTTCCTTTGTGGAAAAAACTGACCGGTCCTTTGTGGGCTGAAGAGGTTTCTTCTCCACGAGGTGCGACCGGACTCTTCTGCGAAATCTCTTTTCCTGAACGCAACTTGTCGAGTTGATCCAGGAAAAACTCGTGAGCTTCCTCAACGGCCTTTTTGGAACCGGAGAGCGTCAGACGGTGGTTGCGGGCACAGATGCGGACGCCGAATTCCTTTTCCGCAAAGCGGAGGTTTTCGTCGAGATTTCCGTAAAGCCGGATGGCTTCATCGTTCGAATTCAAACGGATGTTTTTTCCCATCAAAAAAATTCTACCTTATTTTTTCGATTCACGCCGGCCTGATCCGCAACTCCTTCAATTGCTGAGGAGAAACCGTAGACGGGGCCGCCGTCATCAGGCAAGTCCCCTTTTGGGTCTTCGGGAAGGCGATGACCTCCCGGATCGAGTCTTTTCCCCGGAGAAGGGTCACAAGCCGGTCCACTCCGAGGGCAATCCCGCCGTGGGGCGGCGCTCCAAAGCTCAGGGCCTTGAGCAGAAAACCGAATTTTTCCTCTGCTTCCTTAGCACCCATCTTGAGCACGCGGAAAACTTTCTCCTGCACCTCCCGGCGGTGGATCCGGATGCTTCCGCCGCCGATTTCCACGCCGTTTAAGATGACGTCGTAAGCACGCGCCTTCACCTTTTCGGGATTTGATTCGAGGATCGACCCGTCCGCCTCCTGAGGCGAAGTGAAAGGATGATGGAGGGCCGCGAAGCGTTTCTCTTCTTCGCTCCATTCAAAAAGAGGAAAGTCGGTTACCCAGCAAAACTCAAAGCGGTCTTTCGGAAGCGCGAGAAATTGCTCGGCAAGGTGGACCCGGACCGCCCCCAAAAGAATCGAAGCCCGATGGGCTTCATCCGCAACCATCAAGATGATCTGGCCCGTCTGAGCGCCCAGTCGCTTGATGAGACGCATCAGGCGCTCCGCGTCAAAGAACTTGGCCACCGGCGACTCCACTTCCCCGCCCTGCTTCACCTTGAACCACACGAGTCCCTTCGCACCGAGTCCCTGTGCAAACTGGGTAAGGCTGTCAAAATCCCTTCTGGAAAAATCCTTCCCCGCAGGATTGGGGAAAATCATTGCTTTAATCCGCCCTCCGCCGTCAATCACTTCCTGAAAAATCTTGAAAGGGATGCCCTTGATTTCATCCGTCACGTCCTCGAGGAACATTTCATACCGAAGATCGGGTTTGTCGGACCCATAACGAGAAATCGCCTTCTCATAAGGGATCCGCCGGAAAGGCTGGGTCACGGTTTTCTTCAACGCCTTTTCAAAAACCGTCGCAATCATCCCCTCGACCACGGCGAGGATGTCCTCTTCTTCCACAAATGACATTTCCAAGTCAATCTGCGTATGCTCAGGCTGGCGGTCGGCCCGGAGGTCTTCATCCCGGAAACAGCGCGCTAACTGAAAGTAACGGTCGAAGCCCGCCACCATCAGAAGCTGCTTGAAAAGCTGGGGCGACTGGGGCAGGGCGTAAAAAGTCCCGGGCGTAAGACGCGAGGGTACAAGAAAGTCCCGCGCCCCTTCGGGTGTGCTTTTGGTCAGACACGGTGTCTCGACTTCGATGAAGTCGAGTGAGTGAAGATATTCTCTCACGGTCCGGATGAGCTCGTGACGAAAGCGCAGGCTTTCCTGCATTTCGGCGCGGCGGAGATCCAGGAAACGATATTTCAGTCGAAGCTCTTCCGAAATCTCGCCGTCGCCCGTGATTTCAAAAGGCGGTGTGGGTGATTCGTTCAAGATCTCAAGCTTCTTCACCAAGACTTCCACTTGGCCGGTTGAAATTTTCTGGTTCTCGGTCCCGGCCGGGCGCTGCCGGACTTCGCCCTCGATCCGGATGACGTACTCGGAGCGCAACTTCTCGGCCTGTGCGTGAATGTCGGGATTCGTCTCGGGATTGAAAACGAGCTGAACCCGTCCCCACCGGTCACGAAGATCGACGAAGATGAGTCCGCCATGGTCCCGGCGCGTGTGAACCCATCCCGCGAGGGAGGCGGTCTTCCCAACTTGAGAGGCACTCAGCGAACCGCAGGCGGCTGTGCGCATCATGACTGAAAAGCTTCCTCCAAATAGGGAATCAGTTTTTCCGTTTCCACTTCAGACTGTGTTTTCTTTTCCATGTCCTTGACGGTCCAACAGCCCTTCGCAAGCTCTGAAGAACCCAGAATGAGAACAAAACGGACGCCAAGCTGGTTGGCTTTTTTCAAATGATTGGAAAGAGAAAATTCACCCGAAAAGGTCTCAACGCCGATGTTGCGTTCCCGGAGCAAAAGGGCATATTCACTCAATTGTCCCTTGGCTGCATCGTCCCTTTCGAGCAATGCGAGGTAGACTTTTCTGGATTTGATTTTATCGGATAAGGGCGGCTCAGCTTTTTCTAAAGCAACGAGCAACCGTTCCATTCCAATACTGAATCCCGTGCAAGGCGTCGGGCTGCTCCCTAAATCGGAATAAAGCCGATCGTAACGCCCGCCTCCGGCCAATGCATCTTGGGCACCCAAACCAGGAGCGGTCACTTCAAACACTGCGCCATTGTAATAATCGAGCCCACGTACAAGGCGAGGTTTTCTTTCAGGTATAACTTTAAGCTTTTTGGACAGGTCATCTAAAAGGCTTACGAAATCTGTACTCAAAGGACCAACCTCTGGCGCTCGTTGAATAATTGGCTGACAGGATTCTACTTTGCAATCAAAAATGCGAAGAACATTTTTTTCTAATCGAAATCGACAATCAGTACAGAGCTTTGCTTTTTCCTTTGTAAAGTAATCCCTAAGCAACTGCCGAAACGTTCTTTGTATATCTTCGCGTTTTCCCAAATCATTAAGCCATAATTTGAAATTCGTAAGTCCTGCATAATTTAGAAATGAACAAAGGAGACTAATTGCTTCGGAATCGGAGGTGATCTCGGCCTCGTTGATGATTTCGATCCCAATTTGTTGAAACTGGCGTTTGCGCCCGGCCTGAGGGCGTTCGGCGCGGAACATCGGGCCGAGGTAATAAAGCCGGAGTGACTTGTTCGTCTTGAGGAGGCCGTGTTCAATCACCGCTCGCGCCACCGAGGCCGTCATCTCGGGACGAAGTGAAATATTCCGTCCGCCACGGTCTTCAAAGGAAAACATCTCCTTATGCACGATGTCGCTCGCCTCTCCGACGGTGCGGGTAAAGAGTTCGGTGTATTCAAGGAGGGGGGTCCGGATTTCCTTGAAACCGTTTGCCTCAAAAAAAATGCGGGCCCTTGCCTCAAGCCACTGCCACTTTTCAATCTCGCCGGGAAGGAGGTCCTCCATTCCCTTCAGTGCTTGATACTTGGGTCCCATGGTTGTCTCAGAGATTTTTTCCGGCTTGGATGAGGAAAAATTCCGCCATGAGGATGAGAAGGATTCCGAAAACCCGCTGCATCCTTTTAAGCCATAATCCCGATTTGGGAAGGGAAGTCACGAGACCTGTGAAAGTCCCGAGAAGAATCAACAACGTGCCGAGTCCAAAGGCGAAGGCAAGGAGAAGTGTGAAGCCAAACGCCACGTTTCGCGTTTGGGCCACGAAAGTCAGGAGCACTCCCAGGACCGGCACCGTGCACGGGGCTGCAATCACACCGGAGCTTGCCCCCATGAGGAGAACCGTCCCCATTCCCCGTTCAGACGTCCCCGGCCGGGCTTGGCCCCAGCGACCCGGCAACTGGATTTCAAAGACTCCCAGCATGGACAAAGCGAAGACCAGGCAGACATTTCCCACAATCAGGTAGGCAACCGGATGGGTCGTGAGCTGACCGAACAATTTCCCCGTGAGAGCGGCCGCCAGGCCCAGGAGGGAATAGGTGACGGCCATTCCGCTCACGAAAGCCAGGGAGACGCGAAAGCCACGGAGCCGGCCTCCCCCCGCTCTGCTTCCGATGACCCCAATTAAAATTGGGATGAGGGGATAAACGCAGGGAGTAAAACTGGCCCACACGCCCCCCAAATAGGAGGCGAGGTAGGCAATGGGAGAGGTTTCGCTGAGATACTGGGAAAAACTCTGAAATAGGCTAGTAATTTCTTCTTTTCTTGTTCGTCCGCTGCTTGCGGCGGCGCTTCTCGCTCGGCTTTTCGTAGTGTTTTCGGGCGCGAAGGATCTTGAGAATTCCCTCCCGCTCAATTTTTTTCTTGAGCCTTCTCAGGGCCTTCTCGAGTGGTTCATTGTCTCCGACGAGTATTTTTGTCACGGCCGGATATTATACGCTTTCTTGGGTGGAAATCAATCGGCCTTTCGGCTATAGTAGCGCCGTGCAATTGCAGGGCATACTCCCCCTTTACACGGAAGCCTTTCTGAGACTCCTTTTTCCCAGCCTTTGCGCTGTTTGCAGCCATCTTCTGGAGCTGGAAGAAAGAGGCCTCTGCAATCCCTGCGCGGCCGGTCTCGAAAAATTCAGGCTGCTTCCCTCTGAAGAAAGGATCCGGCTTTCTCTTTCGGATGCGGATGAGGGGTGGGCTCTTTTCCGGTACGAGGCGGTCGTGAAGGATCTTCTTCACAAAATTAAGTTTGGAAGACGACGGGATCTCCTGCACCTCTTTGATGAACCTCTGCTTCATTTTTTCAAGCGACGATTCCAGCTGGGCCAGGCTGATTGCATCATCCCGGTTCCTTTGGATCCCCGACGACGGCTCGAGCGGGAGTTCAACCAATCCGGCCTCCTGGCAAAGAAGATCCACCGCATCACCGGCCTCCCCGTGGTGCCCAAGGGGCTTGCCAAGCGCCGGTCCACGCCGGCTCAAAGCCTGCTGGGCCGGGAAGCCCGAGAACTGAACTTGAAGGGGGCCTTTCGAGCGGCGGACGAGGGCCGGATCCGCGGCCGTTCGATTCTTCTCGTGGACGATGTTTTCACGACGGGCGCAACCGTGGAAGAGGCCGCCCGGACCCTCAAGCGCTCTGGCGCCTCGCGAATCACCTACGTCGCCCTCACCCGAGCCCTGGGCCGTTGACCCATGCGGGTCCTTGACCGTTATCTCATTCGTGAGCTTTTTATCCCCATCTTCATCACGAGCATCACGCTGGTTTTCCTCGTCTTGGTCGCTGATCTTTTTGACAACCTCGACTCCCTCCTCAAAAATCACACCTCCCTCTTCCTGATCTTCAAGTACTACCTGATGCTCACCCCTTACGCATTCAATCAAACCATCCCCTGGGCGACGCTCCTCGGCACGATCTATCTTTTTGTGAGCTTCAACTTCCACAACGAGATCGTCGCCATGAAGGTGGCGGGCCTTGAAATCGCGACGATCATCCGGCCGATTCTTTTCCTCGGAGTTTTGATCGGAATTGCAAACTTCCTTGTGAACGATCACCTGGTCCCGAAGACCTTCCGCGCGGCGCAGGAAATCCGCGAGGTCCACATTGAAAAGAAAAGGAGGAAAGAAGAAGGCAGGGTCTACACCAACGTCACCTATTACAGCGAGGGGAACCAGCTCCAGTTCTATCGATTTTTCAATGACGGTAAAAAAACGGTGGAAGACGTCATCCTTCTTTGGCTCGACCCCTTGACGCGCCGGACCCAACGAAAGATGGTTGCCAAGAAAGGGGTGTGGCGGGAAGGGAAGGGTTGGATTTTTGAGAACGTCACGGAATACGAAATGGATCCGCAGGGCCGGATCCTGGGCGAGCCCCGGAATTCTGTCACGAAACAATACGATGATCTTCAGACGACGCCTGAGAACCTGCGTTTCGCCGCGAGCGAAACCGCCTTTCTCAGCACCAAGGAGCTCAAACACTACATCGAGAAGCTCACGGAGAACGGGATCAAACCTTACAGCGAAAAAGTGGAGTATCAGTACCGGTTGGCAGCCCCGTGGCATTCGCTGGTGATGATGCTCATCACGATCCCCCTGCTCTCCCCCACCCGAACCAAAAAGATTATCGCCTTCAATGTCTTGATCTGCCTCGGCCTCGTCTTCGCTTTTCACGTGACGGGCGCCTTCTCACTCGCCCTCGGCAAAACAGGCAGGCTCTTCCCTTTCTTGAGCGCGTGGCTCAACACGATTCTCTTTGCGGCGGGAGCGATCTACTTTTTGGAGCGGGCGAACGAGTAGAAAAGAAACTCCGGCTCCCTTTAGGTGCCGAGTTCCCAGGAAGCGAGGTAGTTTTTCTGTTCGGGGGTGAGACGGTCGATTGCGACCTGCATCGATTGAAGCTTGCGCCGGGCAACTTCTGCGTCAATGTTCATCGGGACTCGATAAACCCGCTTTTCCAACATCCGTCCGGAACGAACGAGGTTTTCAACGCAGAGCGCCTGATTGGCGAAGGACATGTCCATCACGCTGGCCGGATGACCTTCCGCCGTGGAAAGATTGACGAGGCGGCCTTCCGCCAAAAGGTAGATTTTCCTCCCCGAGGGAAGCGTGAATTCCTCAACGTAATCACGGACCTCTCTTCGCTTCTTGGCTATTTTTTTCAAAACGGGGATGTCGACTTCCACGTTGAAATGGCCTGAATTAGCGACGATCGCGCCGTCCTTCATCGCGAGAAAATGCTCACGGCGGATCACTTTGAGGTTGCCCGTCACCGTGACAAAGAGGTCTCCGAGCCGCGCGGCCTCTTTCATCGGCATCACGGGAAATCCATCCATCACCGCCTCGAGCGCTCGGAGATCGTCGGTCTCGGTCACGATCACGTGCGCACCCATCCCCTTCGCGCGGGTCGCGAGTCCGCGGCCGCACCAGCCGTAACCGGCCACGACAAACGTCCGCCCGGACAGAAGAACGTTGGTCGCCCGGATGATTCCGTCAATCGTGGATTGCCCCGTCCCGTAACGATTGTCAAAGAGATGTTTCGTATCGGCGTCGTTGATGGCGAAGATGGGAAACTTGAGAAGCCCTTTTTTCTCGAGACTCCGCAAACGAATCACGCCTGTTGTCGTCTCCTCCGTTCCTCCGAGAACGCCGTTTGATGCGCCCTTCTCCCGGTGAAGTTCCGAAACGAGATCGGCGCCGTCATCCATCGTAATCTGGGGATGATGCGCAAGCGCCGCGTGAATGTGACGATAATAGGTCTTTGAATCCTCCCCTTTTTTCGCGAAAACCGGAATTCCAAAATCTTTCACAAGAGAGGCGGCCACGTCATCCTGAGTGCTCAGGGGATTGGAAGCGCAAAGTACGACGTCGGCCCCGCCCGCCTTGAGCGTCATCATCAGGTTGGCCGTTTCGGTCGTGACGTGGAGGCAGGCTGAGATCCGATAACCTTTGAGGGGTTTTTTCTTTTTGAATTTCGCTCGAATCGAAGTCAGAACGGGCATCTGGCGATCCGCCCAAAGAATCCGTTTGTAGCCGTGGGGAGCGAGCGAAAGATTTTTGACGTCGTATTTCACGAAAGAAATTTCCTTGGCCTTACCGGGCCGCAACGCTCAAGAGGGGCTCCGAGCGATGTCCCCCGGGCGAAACGCTTTTGTGAGGGTTGAGCTTGAGGGTCTTCCGGATTTTGGAAACGCCGTCCAGCGCCTCCCAGGTAAAATTTTCTTCGCTCCGGCCAAAATGACCATAGGCCGCCGTCTGGCGGAAAATGGGACGGCGAAGCTTGAGCTTCTCGATGAGGCCCTGCGGCGTGAAATCAAAGTTGTCGAGGAGCGCCTTCGTGATCTGGGTATCGGCAACGATTCCCGTTCCGAACGTGTTCACCATCACGGAAACGGGTTGGGCCACGCCAATGGCGTAGGCGATTTGGATTTCGCATTCGCGGGACACCCCGCTCGCCACAACATTTTTGGCGAGGTAACGGGCGAAGTAAGAAGCAGATCGGTCCACCTTGGAGGGATCCTTGCCGCTGAAAGCGCCTCCGCCGTGTGCGCCGTAGCCGCCGTAGGTATCCACAATGATCTTCCGGCCCGTAAGCCCTGTGTCACCGTGCGGACCTCCCACTTCGAAGCGACCCGTGGGATTGATAAAAATTTCGGTCTTGGAATCAAGATACGGAGAGGGGATGATTTCCTGGATGATGTGTTTCTTCAAGTCTCGTTCGATGATTTTGAGAGAAACGTCCCCGTCGTGCTGGGCGCTCAGGACCACGGCGGTGACCCGCAGCGGCTTTCCGTCGTCATACTCGACCGTGACCTGGCTCTTGCCGTCGGGTCGAAGATACTTGAGAACGCCTGTCTTGCGGACTTCGGTGAGCCTTCGGACCAAGCGATGCGCAAGGGTAATGGGAAGCGGCATCAACTCCTCCGTCTGAGTCGTGGCGTAACCAAACATCATGCCTTGGTCGCCCGCCCCACCCCGGTTCACGCCCAAGGCGATGTCGGGAGATTGACGCTGGACTTCCACGAGGATACCGCAGGTCTTGTAATCAAATCCGTAACGCGCATCCGTGTAACCGATGTCCTTGATGACTTGACGGGCGATTTCCGGGAGATCCACGCGGGCACGGCTCGTCACTTCACCTGCGATGATGAGCGTTCCGGTCGTCACCAGGCATTCGCAGGCCACGCGCGAAAAAGGATCCTGAGCCAGGTGGGCATCGAGGATCGCATCAGAGACCTGATCGCAAAGTTTGTCCGGATGGCCTTCGGTGACGGATTCGGAGGTAAAAAGATGTCTCTCTTTGCTCTTCATAGCAATCGCTTAGTTTCTTCCTTTCTTCTGGAAATCTTGAGTTTGGATCTCGCGAAAATGGCGGTCGGCTTCTCGATAGGAGCGAAGGTCCCCGATGTCGTACCATTTCCCCTCGAGGAGGTAGGCATAAACCCGGTCGACCTTCACGAGCCAGGCGATGAAGTCCCCGATTCGGTCGGCATTATGCCCTTCCGAGGCATATCTGTCAAGGAGATCCAGGCTTTCCCGGGCGAACCAGTACCCCCCGGTGGAGGCGAGCGTGGCGGGCGGATCCTCGGGCTTCTCAAAAAAGGCTTTGATTTGGCCATCGGTCTGAGCTTGGACAATTCCATATTGGCGGGCCAGACTCCGGTCCCCCACATCGATCACGGCCAAACTTGTGTGAGGCCGGTGGGACTCGGCAAAGGACTGGAAGCCTTTGAGCTCAGAAAGGAAAAGGTTATCGCCTGCGAAAAGCCCAATGTCGTCCCGGATCTGAAATTTTTTGAGAACAAAATGGAGGTCGCCGATCGCTCCCAACCGAGTCTCGTTCGTCTGGCTGCCGTCATTGACCACCTCCAGCTTCCAGGGAAAACGCTTTTTCCCCGCCCACGCCTCAAAGTGGGAATAGAAACGGTCATTGGTCACGAGAAAAACCTGTTCCACGCCGACGAGCTTCTCGATTTTCTCAAGCAGATGCTCCACCATGGGTTTTCCCCCAATCAGAAGCAGGGGCTTCGGTTGATGTTCGGTGAGGGGGTAGAGACGCGTGCCGTAGCCGGCGCAGAGTAGGACTGCCTTCATCGTTCAGGAGGGAACGCTTGCCAGTTTCTTTTTCAGGGCTTCGATGACCCCCACGGGCGTGGGATCGATCCGGTAAAGGAGGGCAAGGTAATAGCTGATCCAGTCTCCGAGGTGGATCGCGGAAAAAAGGCGGGCAAGACGGCTCTTGCCTTGCGAGCGGATTTCTTCGACGGAAACTTTTCGTTCCTTGACAAGAAGATTTTTTGTGAAGTCCATCCGGAGTTGAATGCGGGGGTGGTCCTCTGAGTCCCTTAGAAAAACGCAGGTCGATTTCCCGACCAGGGATTTTGGAAACTGCCAGCCCAAGATCTCGTTGTGGTTCATCTCGGCCAAAAGGTGATGAGAGGCCATGGCCTTGGCATTCTCCTCGATTTGATTGCGGAAACGCAGCGCGGCCGAGTCCAGGAGTTCCGTCCCCGCGTAGATCACGACCCAGCGGTTCCAAAGGGCCTGGGCCAACTTCTTGGCAGGGTTCTTCGCCCTAGAGGTCTCAAGCCCATACTTTTTCGCAAGGGAATCCAACAGTTCGATCGTCTCCTCCACGGCTCGCGCGTCCCACTGAAGAAGCTTCAACTGGGAAAATGCCTGAAGGAGCGGAAAAACGGAGTAACCCAATGCGGCCCGAGGAGGAAACCCCTTGGGGATTTCAATCCAGGGGATGGAGGCCTTGCGGCTCAGCTGGGCCAGTTCCCCGCCTGAGGAAATCGAGAGGGCCTTCACGCCCTTCTTCATCCCCTGCCGGAAGGCGGAAATCGTTTCTTCGGTATTGCCCGAATAGCTTGAAAAAATACACAGCGTCTTAGAATCCACGAAGGGCGGAAGATCGTAATGACGGACGACCGTCATTGGAAGCGGAAACTCTTTTGACGTGAGGGAGCGAATGACGTCTCCCCCGATGGCCGAACCTCCCATCCCGATAAAGACAACATTCTGGAAATCGGTACGCAGAGCCCGGGGCAAAGTGAAGGCCTTTCCGATCCGAACTCCTTCCTCCACCTGACGGGAAAAATTTGTGAGCAAGCCGGCCATTTGAAAGCGGTCGATCGTCGCCTTCATTCTTCCATCAATCCTTTCATCACTTTTTTGAGTTTGAGGTTCAGATAATTTCTCACTTCAAGCCCCGTGCTCAGCCTGAGCGTTTCTGCTGCCACTTGCTTGGCCAGCTTGTAAGGAACAAGGCGAATCGCCTTTTTCACCTTAGGAAGGAGAAGCGGGCTCGTGCTGATTTCATCAATCCCAAGCCCGACCAGGACCGTCGCGATGGCCGGATCGCCCGACATCTCACCGCAAGTCCCAACCCAGACCTTGTGCCGGTGTCCGTTGACAATCACTTCGTGAATCAGACGCAGGATCGCCGGATGGGTCGGTTCGTAAAGGTAAGCGATTTTTTCATTCACGCGGTCAACCGCAAGGGTGTACTGGATCAAATCGTTGGTTCCGATCGAGAAGAAATCGACCTCCTTGGCCAAGGCATCGCTCGTGAGAGCAGCCGAAGGGATTTCAATCATCGCACCGACTTCCATCTTGGGATTGAAGGGAATTTTCTTCTGGCGGAGTTCTTTTTTGCATTCTTGCAAGATTTGATTGGCCTGCCGAAGCTCGGTCAAGTTGGAAATCATCGGGTACATCGTCTTGATGTTGCCGTGGGCACTGGCGCGAAGGACGGCCCGGAGCTGAGTCTTGAAAACATCCACGCGGGCCAAACAGAAGCGGATGGCCCTCCAGCCCAGAAAGGGATTCATCTCATGCGGCACCTCGAGGGAAGAAAGAAACTTGTCCCCGCCCAGATCGAGGCTGCGAATAATCACCGGATAGGGCGCGATCTTCTCGGCGACTTTCCGGTAAGACTCATATTGCTCCTCCTCGGTGGGGAGGTCTGTACGATTCATATAGAAGTATTCCGTCCGGTAAAGGCCGATCCCCGCGGCGCCGTGGGCTAGGACCGATGAGATTTCGTCGGGGAATTCGATGTTGGCGGAAAGCTCGATCCGATGCCCGTCGGGGGTTTCGGCTGGAAGATTACGGAGCTTGTCGAGTTCGGAGGTGAGCTCGACGAACCGCTTCCCTTCCTTGGCATAGTCGGCCAGGGTCTTGGCGTCCGGATGAATCACTACCACGCCGTGATTGCCGTCAATCACGACCAAGTCCCCGGTTATCACCTCCCGGCTGATCTGGTCGACGCCCACGACCGCCGGAATTTCCATCGAACGGGCCATGATCGCCGTGTGGGAGGTGGGACCGCCGATGTCCGTTGCGAAGGCCACAACCTTCTGCTTGTCCATCGTGGCCGTATCAGAGGGAGAAAGGTCGTGGGCGATGATGATCGCTTTTTCCGTCAGGTTGGCCAGGGGATTGCGTTCCTTCCCGATGAGATTCTCCAGAAGCCTGCGGGCGATGTCCTTGATGTCGGCCACTCGTTCCTTCAAGTACTCGTCGTCCACTCGGGAAAAGGCGCGGAAGTACTTTTGCACGACCGAGGAAAAAGCGTATTCCGCGTTCACGCGCTTTGTCTTGATCGTGCTGAGGACGTCCTCGATCAGCGTTCGGTCCTCCAGGACCAGAAGGTGAGCGGTGAAAATGTCCGAGTGCTCACGGCCGATCTCCTGGGAAAGTTTTTTCCGAATTCCGAGGATGTCCGCGCGCGTGCGCGTGAGCGCGTCCTCGAAACGGGCAATTTCGCGGGGGATTTGGTCGTCACTCACTCGAACCTTGGTGATCGGCCGGAAGTCTTCCGAGTGGAGGACGAACGCTTTTCCAACGGCCACACCCGGAGAGACGGGAATGCCCGTGAGCTTTCGCATTTTTCTCATAAAGAATTACTCCCCGAAATTACTGCGAATCAGTTTCGTGAGACTGGAAATGGCCTTCGCTGCATCCGGACCCGTCGCCTGAATGGAAATCTGAGAACCCCTTCCGGCCGCCAGCGTCATGATTCCCATGATTGATTTCCCGTTCACTTTCTCCCGGCCCTTGGTCACTTCAATCTCACTCTCGAAACAGTTCGCCATTTGAACGAAAAGAGCGGCCGGCCGTGCGTGAAGACCCAAGCGATTTTGAATGAGAAGGGTCGCCTTCTTTGTCATCGGGCACTGGCCGACGTGCGGCTTCTTTTAAGATGGTGATCCATGATCGCGCGGCAGAGGGCCATGGGGTCGTGGCGGACTTGTCCGTCCACTTTGAGGAGGGAGCCTTCGATCACCTCATAACCTTTCTCGCGAATCATATTCAGATCAAGCCGGGCCATCTCCTGACCTTTTTCACGGTATTTCTCGACCATCGTGGGCGGAATGGTGCTCACGTTCACCACGCAGACGTCTACCAAGCGGGGATCCGTGTGCTCAATCAAAACGCGCAGGTGATCGTAGGCGCTGAAAGAGTCGGTCTCTCCCGGCTGGGTCATGATGTTGACGACGAATGCCTTGTACGCCTCCGATTTCAAAATCGCCTCCCGGATTTCCCGGATTAGAAGATTCGGCAGAATGCTCGTGTAAAGGCTGCCCGGACCCATGATGATCAAGTCGGCGTTTTCGATGGCCTCGATCGCCTCGGGCGTGGCTCGACAATCCGCGGGTTTGAGCCGGATCCGCTTGAGAGGCTTGTTTTGCTCGGTGATGCGGGTCTCCCCCTCCACCACGGTCCCGTCCTTGAATTCCCCCCCGAGCGACAGCTTCTCCAGGGCCGAGGGAATGACCCGCCCGCGGATGGCCAACACCTTGCTGGAGGCCCGGATCGCCTTCTCAAAATCGCCGGTCACCTTGGAGAGGGCCGTGATGAAAAGGTTTCCAAAGCTGTGTCCTGTGAGGCCGTCCCCTTCTTCAAAACGGTACTGGAAGAGATTCCGGATCAAAGGCTCGGCGTCGGCCAGGGCCACGAGGCAGTTTCGAATATCGCCGGGGGGAAGGACGTCCATTTCATCCCGGAGCCGGCCCGAGCTTCCGCCGGTGTCTGTCACTGTGACGATGGCTGAAATGTTGTTCGTGAAAAATTTGAGACCTTGAAGAAGCGTGCTGAGTCCCGTCCCGCCGCCCAAGACCACGACGCGGGGCCCGCGGGAGAGGGACTCGATCTGACGTTTCTGATAAACGAGGTCGACGAGCGGATTTTCCTGATGCGGTGGAAGAAGGGTACGGACAAAAATCCGGACCATATTCTTGATGCCGGTGTACACCAGAAAAATGCCGAAGATCAAAAGGGCCATGGCAAAGGCGCCGAGGAGGACACTTTGGCGCGTCATCGTCTTTACCGCGATGAGCGCGACCGCCACGATCAAACCCAGTCCCGTCGCGCAGAGAAGAATCCAGCGCTTGATGCCGAGCCCGGGATAAAGCCACTTGAAAAAACGCATGGTCGTTACCGGATCAGTGCTTCTTTTCTTCTTCGTGCTTGATCAATTCGTAAAGTTCGTCCGGAGATTGACAACGCCGCATCAATTCGCAGAAATAACTGTCCCGGAGGAGTCGCGAAATTTGCGCCAGGGCCTTGAGGTGAGGGCCGGCCGTGTCCTTCGGTGCCACGAGGAGGAAAAAGATGTAAACCGGCTCGCCGTCGAGGGCGTCGAAATTGATCCCCTTTCGGCTGATCCCGAGCACCGCCACGAGTTCCTTGACCCGCTCGGTCTTGCCGTGAGGGATCGCAATCCCCTGTCCGATGCCGGTGGAGCCCAAACTTTCCCGCTCCGAGAGCGCTTTCACAATGGTCTTCCGGTCGGCGCCCAGGTCTTTGACGTCGGCCAGGACATCCACGAGTTCCTTGAGAATCCCCTCTTTGTCCGCGGCCTCGATCCCAATTTTAATGGCTCTTCGGTCGAGAAAATCAGTAATTTTCATTCCTCCGTCTCCTCCCTCTTCTTTCGCGACAGTTGCTTCCGATTCAGTTGATGATGACTCTTGACCTTTTCCCGAAACTTGACGAGTTGTTTGATCACGCGCTCGCAGGCCCAGTCAATGGCCGTGTAAAGGTTCTCCTTGTCCCGGCCCTCTCCATAGACCCGCAGGTGCCCTCCCAAGAGCGTGATCTCGGCCACGTACAGATACTTTTCCTTTTTAAGGATCACGTGGGATTCGACGAGGCGGGGCGCGTACCGCTCCAGCTTGCTCACCTTCCGGAAGACCCATTCCTTGACGGGTTTGGTCACTGCCAGGGTCTTGCCGGTGATCCGAATTTCCATGGGCATCAGACGAGGGTGAAACGTTCGCCGAGATAAATCTGACGGGCCCGGCGATCCGTGGCGAGAAACTGCGAAGTGCCGGAGACCTCGATCCGGCCCTCGTTCATGATGTAGGCCCGGTCCGTGATGGAAAGAGTTTCGCGGACGCTGTGGTCGGTCAGGAGAATGCTGAGGCCCTGACCTTTGAGTTTGAGAAGGATCTTTTGGACTTCGAAGACCGCGATGGGGTCCACGCCGCTAAAGGGTTCGTCGAGAAGGATCAAGGAGGGATTCGTCGCAAGGGCCCGTGTTAATTCAAGCCGGCGCCGCTCACCGCCCGAGAGCGTGAAGGCCCTGTTCTTTGCAAGATGGGTGATGTCGAGTTCATTCAAAAGCCTTCTCAGCCGTCCAACTCGCTCTTCGGAAGAAAGGTCGAGGGTCTCCAAGACCGCGAGAATGTTTTCTTCCACCGTGAGCTTGCGGAAAATGGAGGGCTCCTGGGAAAGGTAGCCCATCCCGAGCCGGGCCCGCTGATACATCGGAAGGCCCGTGATCTCCTCGCCCCGGAAATAAATGTTGCCCGCATCCGGCTTGATGACTCCGACGAGCATATAGAAGGAAGTGGTCTTGCCGGCCCCATTGGGTCCCAGGAGTCCCACGATCTCTCCGCGGGAAATGTTGACGGCCACGCGATTGACGACCGTGCGGCCGCGGTAACTTTTCAAGAGCTGCTTGCATTCCAGAAGGGGGGCCATGGTTAATTGAACGTGTCCGAAACGGATTGACTCCCGGATTTGTAAAGCGCCTCCGTGTCTCCGCCGAGGATGATGCGTCCTTCCTCTGCCAGGTAAGTGACACTGTCGCTGATCGTCTGATTGCCGTCCGGGTTGTCGACAATGACGTTTCCGACGGCCACGATCTTGGAAATGCGGCGGGTGTTCTTATTGTAATAGACATCCATCGTATCGGCACGAAGTTTTCCTCGCTCATCCTCGGCCACGACGTTGTCGTGAAAGCGTGCGATGTTCTGGTCATACTCCACGATGAGCGGTCCATCGCAGGTGATGACGGTCGGCTTGCCGGTCTCCGATTCGGGGTTTTTCACGATCACCGTGACTTTCTTTTTGAACTTCACCTTTTTGAGGCGGGAATCCCCGATGGCCCCGACCCCTTCCACGCTGATGTTGTCCTTCTTGACTTCGGCGGGGGCGTCCGTTTCTAAGAGCTTGCGGGTAGGAAAAAGGTCGAGGGTCTCGGTGAGAAGCCGGGTCCCATTTTCGGTGGTGGCCACTACATTTTTATCAAGACGCACCTTGCTGGTGGCCTTGTCGATGGTTCCCGCGTCGGCCGTAATCGTGACGGGAGATTCTTCGGCGTAGGCCTTGGCAATGACGTTCTTGAGGACCACGCTGCGCGCGAACACATCGGCTGAATCCCCTTCGATCTCAATTTCCTTGTCTCCGGCCGTGGTGTACTTGGAAAAGGAAAAACTATAGACCTTGTGGGAAGAATCTTCCTTGCGGGAACTCCCGGATTCCGCCGGGGTCTTGGCCTCCCGCCTTTGAATCAAAAGAACCTGCACCTGAATGAAGGCCAGGTAAAGTACGATGAAGGTCGCCGTGAAAATGAGAAATCGTTTAACCACCGGTGTGAGAATCTCCCACGTTTAAAGATTCGCGAATCGTCCCGGCCGCTGGAACCGTTTTCCAGCGCCGGTGCATCCAGACCCATTGGTCCGGATAGGCCCGGATTTTTTCCTCCATCACCCGTGACCAGCGCTCCGTGTATTCCCGGATCGTCTCCTCACGGCTCCCCCGCATCTGGACTTCGATGGGCTCCTCCACGAGAAAGCGGTAGCCGTTTCCGTTTCGGACGAGAAAGGTCGGGATGAGCGGGGCCCCGCTTGCGAGGGCCATCTTGACCGGCGCGGTCAGCGTGTAAGCCGGCCGGCCGAAGAACGGGACGAAAATCCCGTCGAACCGGTCAATATCCTGATCGGCCAAAATCCCCAAGAGCTCGTTTTGGTGCAACACCTTTAAAAATTCCCGGGCCGGGGCGTCCTGGTAAATGGTCCTCAGCTGGGCGCTCAGCCGCAAGCTCACGAGGAACTCATCAAACTTGTCATAATAAATCCGCCGTCCCACCAACGCTCCCGGGTATCCGCGCAGACGCAGGTAAGCCCCCATGAGTTCCCAATTTCCTAAGTGGGCCGTCAGGATGATCCCCCCGCGTCCACGGGAAAGCACCCGATCCAAGATGGAGAAACCGTCTCCTGCCTCGATTAAAGGTTCCAACTCCTGACGCCTCAAACGGGGAAGTCGCAGCATATCCACGGCCGCCTGAGCGAAGTGCCGGAAGACTCGTTTTCCGAGACCTGCAAGCTCTGAGTCCGACTTTTCTATGCCGTAAGCCAAGCGCAGGTGCTCGAGGGTTTTCTTCCTCTCCCGCCGCGCCACGAAAAAAGCAAGCTCTCCGATCCCGGCCGCGAGGGAAAGCGCGGTCTGGCGAGGAAGCCGTGAGACGAGTGCCTGCAGGAGGCGAAGTCCCAGGTATAAGAAATAGCGGTACGGTTTGCGTTTCATTTAGACGAACCCGGCTTTGAGGAGATCCTGCACGTCCAGGAGTCCAACCGCCCGGCCCCGGTGATCCACGACTGGGATTTCATCAATTTTCTTTTCGCGAAGGAGGTGAAGGGCCTCAGCCGCCAGCCGGTCCTGGTGAACCGTAAAGGGTCGCTTCGTGGCCACCTCCCAGATGGGTGCGGTTAGGATCTTGACGCCATTCTGACGGAGCTGGCGCCGGAGGTCCCCGTCCGTGAAAATCCCGATGAGCTTGTGCGATCCGTTCACCACCGAACAGCTCCCCGCCCGGGAGCGTGTAATTGTGAAGAGGGCTTCCTTGACGGAAATGTTTTCCCGAACGACCGCATGATCCTTTCCTTTGCGCATAAGATCCCGGACCTTGAGAAGTTTCTTCCCCAGTTTTCCTCCGGGATGAAGAAAGGCGAAATCTTCCTGCTTGAAACCTTTTTTCTTGAGGAGCGTCAGCGCCAATGCGTCTCCCAAGGCAAGTGACACGGCGGTGGACGTGGACGGCGCCAGACCCAGCGGGCAGGCCTCTTGGTCAATGGAGATGTCGAGTACCACATCCGCGTTCTGGGCCAGAGGGGAATGAGGATTACCGGTCATCGCAATGATCTTCACCCCGATTTTTTTGAGGGGCGAGAGAATCTTCACCATCTCCTCGGTCTCACCGCTATGAGAAAGGAGGAGAACCACGTCTTCTTTGGTGACTCTTCCTAAATCGCCGTGAAACGCCTCGGCTGGATGAAGGTAAAGGCTCGGGGTCCCGGTGGAGGCCAGCGTGGCTGAAATTTTTCGCGCGATGAAACCTGGCTTGCCCATTCCGGAGACGATCACGCGTCCTGAGCATTGATAGAGAAATTCGAGGGCCTCTTCGAAACTCCGTCCGAGACGGGGGATCAATTTTCGGATCGCGTCCGATTCAACCCGAAGAATCCGGCGCGCTTCTTGGACCGCCGCCTTCCCGCGGAGCGTCCGGAGCTTGCGGGTCATCTTCACAATGCCCCATCCACAAGCGGGGCCACCCGCCGGATTTCGACGAGGACTTCGAGAAGTTTTTCCAGGCGAGAGAGCGACAACATGTTGGCGCCGTCCGAAAGGGCCTTCTCGGGTTCTTCGTGGATTTCCATGAAAAGGGCGTCGGCACCGGCCACGACCGCGCAACGTGCCAGAGTCGGAATAAACTGCGGCCGCCCTCCCGAAGCCGTTCCTTCTCCGCCCGGCAATTGAACGGAATGGGTCGCGTCAAAAACGAGCGGGTAGCCAAAACTGCGGATGATGGGAATGGCCCGAAAATCATTCACGAGATTCTGATAACCGAAGCAGTAGCCCCTCTCCGTAATCAGGATATTCCGGTTGCCGCTCGCCTCGATCTTGTCGATGACGTTCTTAACCTCCCACGGAGAAAGGAACTGACCTTTCTTCACGTTGACGATCCGTCCGCTCTTGGCCGCGGCCACGATGAGGTCAGTTTGACGGGAAAGGAAGGCCGGAATTTGAAGGATATCGAGGACCTCTTGGGCGGGCTTGATTTCCTCCTTGCAATGGACATCGCTTAAGATCGGCAATCCGAATTCCTTTTTCACCTTGGCGAGGATGGCGAGCCCCTTCTTGAGCCCGGGGCCGCGGAAGGATTTGATCGAAGAGCGGTTGGCCTTGTCGTAACTGGACTTAAAAACAAAGGGGACCTTGAAGGCCTCGGCGATCCGGGAAATTTTCTCGGCGTGACGAAGGACGGACGCCTCGCTTTCGATCACGCAAGGTCCGGCGATGAGGACAAAGCGCCGGGGATCGCCGAAGAGAATATTTTTTCCGAGCTTAACGGGGCGGACTTTCAAAACTCAGGCGACCTCACTGGCGGCCCGTTCCTTCTCCTCTGCGGCGTTGGCGCCGTTTTCTTCGGAAGGGACCTGGGTGGATGCATTTTGGGCGCGCTGGAGGGCATGCCGGACAAATTCTCGGAAAAGAGGATGAGGGCGGTCGGGCTTGGATTTGAATTCGGGATGAAACTGACATGCCACAAACCAAGGATGGTCTTCCAGCTCGATCACCTCAACGAGTTTGGCCCCGGGGGACGTGCCGGAGATCCGAAGGCCCAGTTTGGAGAAGGTTTCGCGGTACTTGTTGTTGAATTCATAGCGGTGCCGGTGACGTTCCATCACCTCCTCAGCCTTGTAGGCCTTGTAGGCCAAGGTCTCCTTCTTGACCTGACAGGGAAGCGCCCCGAGCCGCATCGTTCCACCGAGATCTTCGATCGATTCCTGTTCCTCCAAAAGACTGATGACCGGGTGGGCGGTCTTCTTGTTGAATTCCGTGGAGTTGGCGCCTTTCAGGCCGGCCACGTTACGTGCAAACTCGATCACCGCACACTGCATTCCGAGACAAATTCCGAGGTAGGGAATTTTTTGCTCGCGAGCATACTGAACGGCTTTGATTTTCCCTTCGATTCCGCGATAACCGAATCCACCCGGCACGAGGATGCCGTGAACGTCTTTTAAATATTTGTCGGGCTTAGCCTTGTCGAGCCGCTCGGCGCTCACGCGCTTGATGATGACGCCCGTGTCGTTGGCAATGCCACCGTGGATCAGGGCCTCATAGATGGATTTGTAGGCATCCTGGAGCTGAATATATTTGCCCACCACTGCGATCTTCACCGTCTGCTTCGGGTGAAGGACCCGGTCCACCACTTCTTTGCGCCACTCATTGAGATCGCCCGCGCGATATTCGAGATGAAGCAGTTTGCAGATGACCTTATCGAGACCTTGTTCTTTGAACATCACGGGGACTTCGTAGATTGAGTTGACGTCGCGCGCCTCGATGACGGCTTCCGAATCGACATTACAGAAGAGACCGATTTTGGCTTTGAGGTCTTTGGAGATTTTTTTCTCGGTGCGGCAGAGAAGGATGTCGGGCTGGATACCGATTTCGCGAAGACGACCCACGCTGTGCTGGGTCGGCTTGGTTTTGAGTTCACCGGCGGCGCGGATATAGGGAATCAATGTGAGATGGATGAAAACGGCGTCTTCGCGGCCGACTTCCTGGCGAAATTGACGGGCCGCCTCGAGAAAAGGCAGCGATTCGATGTCGCCCACCGTGCCGCCAATTTCGGAAATCACAAGGTCGTAACGCTTTCCCCGGGAAACCTCCCGGATGCGCTCCTTGATTTCATTGGTGATGTGCGGCACGACCTGCACGGTCCCGCCGAGGTATTCTCCTTTCCTTTCCTTGGTAATCACAGAATGATAAATTTGCCCGGTCGTGACATTGTTGAGACGGCTTAAGGGGGCGGAGGTGAAACGTTCGTAGTGTCCCAAATCCAGGTCCGTCTCAGCGCCATCCTCGGTGACGTAGACTTCGCCGTGCTGGTAGGGGTTCATCGTCCCCGGATCCACGTTGATGTAAGGGTCCAGTTTCTGGAGCGCCACCTTCAAGCCCTTCGCCTCCATCAACCTTCCGATGGAAGCGGAGGCAATGCCTTTTCCCAAGGATGAAACCACACCGCCCGTGACGAAGAGGTACTTAGGCATGGCGCAGATCCTCCTGGGATCGGATGGCCTGTGTGAGTTCGGACGGTTCCACCGTGGCCGTGCCCAATTTTCCGACCACAATTCCGGCGGCCAGATTCGAGAGGATGGCCGCCTCCCGGAGCGTGGCACCGGCCGCGAGACCCAGACCGAAAATGGCGATGACCGTGTCCCCTGCGCCCGAGACGTCAAACACTTCGCGGCCCGTCGTCGGAATTTTCGTGGTCGCGCGATTTTTTTCAAAGAGGGCCATTCCTTCTTCTCCCAGCGTGATGAGCAGCGCCTCTGAATTCAATTGTTTCAAAAGTCCACGTCCGACTTCTTCCAAAGAAGGTTGTTTTCCGTTCGACGAAGTCCCATAAGCGCCGTAAGCCTCGGAGCGATTCGGTGTGAGAGCGGTCACACCCTTGTAAAGAGGAAAGTGTTTTTCCTTGGGATCCACCAGCACGGGTTTTTTCAAACTCTGAGCCAACTGAAGGAGCGGTTTGAGGAGAACGGGTTCGACGACCCCCTTCCCGTAATCCTCGACGATCACCACGTCCGATTGTTTGATTTTCTTTCGGATGAACTGAAGCATTTTCCGCACATCCGCACTTGAGAGGGATCCAGCCTTTTCCCGGTCCACGCGGACCACTTGCTGGGAATGCGCGATCACCCTCGTTTTGATGGTGGTGGGTCTGGTCCGGTCCTGAATGACCCCGCCCGTGTCAATCCCGAGCCGGCGCATTCCGCGCACGAGGAGCCTCCCCTCCAGGTCGCGTCCGACCACGCCGCAAGGAAACACGGTGCCTCCCAAGGTTCGAATGTTATTGGCCACGTTGAGGGATCCGCCGGGAAGGAAGGATTCCCGGTTGACGTTGACGACCGGAACGGGGGCTTCCGGAGAAATTCGGGAGACACTCCCCCAGATGAATTCATCAAGGATGAAATCCCCGACCACTAAAACGCGGGCCTTGCGGAACTCATGTACGATCTCAAGCAATCGAGCGCTTCGGATTTTCTGGGGTGTTTTCACGAGTTGTCCGTCTTCCTAAGTCGTTGTGCTAAAAAAGCTTTGGTATTTTATCATCGCCTTCAAGGGGTGTCAATCGGTGCCGGGCCGATATTCCACAAGTCGAGCGCTGACCGAGCCTAAGACGGGGATTTTGACCTTCATTTGCAGGGGAACTCGGCGCTCATCCAAGCCGATCCAGCCCCGGATCTTCCCCCGTTTGACAAAAATTCCCTGGAATTGAATCTCGGGTTCCACCTCGACCGCTTCCCATTTGTGAAAGGAGGGAATCTTCACCCGCGTATTTTTCAGGACTTTCACCTCGAGGTCCCAATTCTTTTCATCCGCGTTGACGGGGAGGTAGATCCGGGAATTCGGCCGGATATCCTGAAGCCGGAACCAATATCCGCACGAAAGCTGATCTTGAACGTCCGGAGGAATCAACATTTCCTTCCGCGATTGGTTGAGACGTGAGTAGTAAGTCGCCGTGTGATTTTTCTGGTCATATTCCATCACTTCATCCGCACGATATCTTCCTTCCTTCAGAATCTTTTCATAACGGAGCGAATGAATTTTCTCCGCGTCAATATAACTGTGGTGGACGTCTCGCACCTTGTAGATCCAATCGAGAACCGGGGCCGAGCGCACATGGACCACCACATGGTAGGCCTTTCGGCCGCGGACCGTGACGATCTCCTTCACTTCGGCCTCTCCCTTTCCTACTTCGATCCCGAGCCAGCTCACGGAATAAACGAGCCGCTCGCCCCGATAAAGTTTCTTGGGTTGAGCAGCGAAACCCGTTTGCGCGAGAAGGGAAAGAGAACAAAAAATAGTCACGGCTAGGAGCTTCGAGGATTGCTTCGACCTCACTTTGGTGCGCCGCTTCGCGACGGAGAAGAAATTGCCGGCCAAAAATTTTTCCGGTTCAAAAATTCAAAAACTTCGCCGGGCGAAAGCGCCGTCAGACACTCGCGGTCCGCGCAAGCCGAGTTGTATCGAAAGCGCTCGTAACAGGGACGGCAGGGTAAATTTTTTTTCACGACGGCAAGCGCCCGGGGAGAAGAAGGATGGGGACCGTAGACCCTCGGATCCACCGGACCGTAGAAAGCAATCAAGGGAACCTGAAGTGCGTGCGCGAGATGAACCAAGCCGCCGTCATTGGCGAGAAAAAGAGAGGCTTTCTCCAGGAGGGCCGCCGCTCCTCCGAGCGAAGGTTGGCCTGAAAGATTGATCACGGGAAGTTCCGATTCTCTTTTAATTTCTTCTCCGAGTTCCCGCTCGTCCCGGCTCCCCAGCACGACGATTCCTTCAAAATCGATTTGTTTCTTAAAATGCGTTAGGGTCTCCCGGAAAAACGAAACGGGCCAGCGTTTGAAAATCGCGTCCTTCCCCCAGGATTCTCCCCCGCCCGGCGCTACCACCACGTAACGGCTTGAAGCGGAAACGGAATTTTCCGCCAGGAGCCGGTTCGCCTCCTCCCGGTCTTGATCAGACGGATAAAATTCGAGGAAGCGGTCTTCGATCTCGAGGCCGATGAGACGGACCAGTTCGGCATAGAAGTCGACGGCGTGTCTTTTTTCAAACCCGCCGGGAAGCGGAAGAGAATCCGTCAGAAAGGTGCCGCGGCCGCTGTAATCGAACCCGATACGCCGGGGAATACCGAAGAGAAATTGTCCATAAAAACTATATTCGCGCTGGAGCGAAAAATCGATGAGGAGGTCGTGACCCTTTAGCTCACGCCGAAGCGCCATCAAGTCCTTCCACGCGGCTGCCTTTCCCGACCGGCGCCACCGATCCTTGTCGATGGAAAAAATCCGGTCTATATGCGGATTACTTTGGAAAACCGGTTCGGTGCGGGAGCCCAGGAGAAGATCCACTCGCTCAACGCCGGGCAGGGTTCGAAGCGCCCGCAAGACCGGGGTGATGAAGAGCGCATCGCCGAGCCCGTACGGCTGCACCACGAGAATTCGCTGAATCGACTTCATTTCAAAAACGAAACCGCTTCCTTCCAGACGTCTTCCACCGAGACCACATCGAGGCAAAGAAAATTGATCCGGCAGTTGTGCGCCAGACACACCGGACAGGCCACTTCTTTGTGGACCACTTTTCCTTCTTCGCCGAGCGGTCCCCAGCGCCGAGGGCTCAAGCCGGCCAAATTCCTTCCAAAAATGGAGACGACGGGCGTCCCCACCGCCCGGGCCACGTGGACCGGCCCGGAGTCGTTGGAAATCAGAGCCCGTGCGCCCTTCAGGAACCATCCGAGCATTCCGAGCGACAATTTCCCGCTTAAATCAAACAAGGGAAGGGCGGCCTCCTGTTTTACCTTCCATGAAAAGGAGCGGTCTTCTTGGGCGCCGATCAACGCCACTTGAATTTTTTTCTCTTCCTGCAATCGGTCCGCGAGCCGGGCGAAACGGGCCGCGGGCCAAATCTTGGAAGGGCAGCTCGCGCTGGGATTCAAGACGACATAGGGCTTCTCCCGGTCAAGACCCAGACTCTTCAAGAGAAATGAAAGCGACGAGCGGTCTTTCTCTTTCAAGGGAAACTGAAGGGAGAGCTCCCGGGGCGGACCGATATCCAGAAATTTCAGGAGATCAAAATTATATTCGGCTTCGTGTTTGGAGCCTTCCGCTTTCCGGTCTTCCATCGCGTGTGTGAGCGTCCAGGCGTTCTTCTTGGCGTAACCGATTCGGACCGGAATGCCTGCGAGCCACGCCACCCAATGCATGCGATTCGTGGAGTGAAGATGGATCACGGTGTCAAAGTGCCTCCGGGCCAACTTTCGCGCGAAAAGAAAATTTCCCAGCCAATTTCTTTCGCTCCCCAGCTTGTCATAGAGGATGACTTCGTTGAGATTGGGATTTCCTTCCACGACCGATCGGTTTTCCAAAAACGTGAGGCAGGCGAGGTGCGCATCGGGAAATTTTTGACGGAGCGCCTGGAAGACCGGTGTGGAGAGGACGAGGTCCCCCAGTCGGTCCGTTCGTGTCACGAGAATCCGCTGGGGGGGCGTCTCCATCAAGACAAGGCCTCGGCCGCTCGTATACTTTTTCGGACGAACTTGGCATCGGGCCGAATCCGGAAGGCCTCGCGGTAATGAGGAACGGCTTCCCTGGGCCGACCCACATGGACGAGCGCCGTCGCAAGATTGTTATGTGACTCGAAAGAATCCGGCTCGAGCCGGACCGCCTCCTTTAAATGGAAAATGGCCTCGTCCCACTTTTCCGTCTGAATCAAAGCAATGGCCAGGTTGTTGTGGGCTTTGAAGTAATCGGGCTTGATAACAAGGGAGTTGCGATAAGAGGAAATCGCTTTTTCCCACTCCCCTTTTCCGGCATAAACCACGCCCAGATTGTAATGGATCTCGGGAAGATCCGGCTTGAGTTTCAGGGCCTGGGAGCAAGCACCGAGCGCCTTGTCAAACTCGCTCGTATCCGACCACGCCGAACAAAGCTGATTGAGGGCGAGAAAATTCTTAGGGCTGACCTCGAGGGCCCGGCTGAAAAGCGCGACGCTGTCTTTCCAATAAGAGAGCTGGGTTCGCGTGAGAGGGAGAACGCCTGAGAAAAGAAGGAGGGCAAATCCCGCCGAGAGCGGCCGGGCATGTCGAAACTTCGCCAAAAAATCCGTTATCCCCCACGTGAGCGCAATCGTAAGACCAACGATCGGAAGATACATGAAACGGTCTTCAAACCGCTCCGTTCCCAAGGCGGGAAGGAGGGCCACCAGAAACCAAAACCACCCGACGGCGTAAGACGGCTTCCGCTCCGCCTTCCAAATCATCCCCAAAGAAACGGCCGCGAGGAAGACCGTGGCTGAAATCACGCTCCACGAAGCCGGAATCGCCATCGGTCCGGGAGTGTGGAGAGCCAGTTTCGCCGGATAGACGAACTTGGCGAGGTAACTCACGTAACGGACCGGAATGTTCAAGAGCATCGCGAGCGGCGAAGATCGGGTAAGGACATTCGGTTGCCCCCGGAAAGGCGTGAGGGAAAAAAGCGCAGCGAGGAGAAAGAGAAGGATTTTTAAAAAATCGAACCGCATGCGGCCAAGCGTCCAATAGTCAATCAAGAGAAGAAGAAGGGGAAAGCTCACCCAGATCGGCTTGGACATCAAGGCCAACCCAAAAAGAATCACCACCGCCGCCTTCCCTTTCCACGTCGGACGTTCGACGGAATTCCAGTAAGCCCCGATCGCCAGGAATCCAAAAAAAGTGGAGAGGAGGTCCTTGCGGTCCGTGACCCACGCCACCGGTTCCACTTGCAAGGGATGGACGGCAAAAAGGCCGGCCACGACCGCGCTTTTCCAAAAGGCCCCCGTCAGCCGGTTCAAGATTGAAAAAAGAAGGAGGACATTCAAGACGTGAAAAATCAAATTCATCCGATGATGACCCGGCGCATCCAGCCCGAACAGCTGAACGTCGAGCATCCGCGAAAGGAGCGTCATCGGCTGCCAATAGTCCACATTCGGGGAATCGTGCACCAGATCCGCGGTGAAAACCCATTGAAGTCCTTTTGCGGAAAATCCGTCAAGCAGGTGGGGGTTCTGAAAAACGTAGCGGTCGTCATCATAATTGACGAAATCAAAGTTCCTGACCGGCCAGAAAGCCGTGACCGTGAGAAGGGTCAGGAGGAGCAGGACGAGGCGGAAACGAGTCCGGGGAGGAAGGAGCTCAGTGCTTTTCGCCGACAAGAGTTCCATTGAGAAGAGATTCAGAGGCCTCAAGGACCCTTGAGGTCGAAAGATTTTGAAGCGGGACTTCCCGCACGATCCGCCAAATCGGGCCTTCCCGGCCGTAACGCTCGTGATTGGACGGGCCGAAAAGGGCCACGACCGGTCGCCCGAGCTCATAGGCCAGGTGCATGCACGCGCTGTCGTTGGCCAGGACCAGCTTGGCCCGAGAAACAAGGGCCGCGAGTTCTCTCAAGCTGATTCGGCCGCACAAGTTGACGACCCGCTTCGAATCGGCAGAAGAAAGTTGTTCGCCGAGCGAAAATTCGTTTGTATCACCGACCACCGCAATCCCGAGCGAAGTCGCTCCCAAGAGTCGGTCGGCCACTTCACGGAATCCTTCGATCCGCCACCGCTTGGCCTCGCTCCCCGCGCCGGGCGCAATCACCACCCACCCGCTCGGCGGATTGAACCCACTCGTCCGAAACTTCTTGGAAAGGGAGCGTTCTTCTTGGGTCGAGAAAAAATCGATTGGGAGGGGCGGCGGTGTTTTGAGTTTCATCATTCGAAGGACTTCCAAGTGATAATCGCGGGCGGCAGTCGCGCGATAAGTTCGGAAAACCGGGCTCCGGCGGTCTGCGCGGACCAGAAAGGGAAGGGCCGTATTTCTCAGATCCACGACCCAATCATAAAATTTCTCGCGAAGGGCCCGGACGAGCTTCAACGTTTCAGAGAGTCTCGCATTCTTGTCATAGACGAGGAGCCGGTCGACGGAATGACTTCCCCGCAAGAGATCGGCCGCCTTCGGCCCCACGACCACCGTGAAACGCCCCTGGGGGAAGGCGGCCCGGAGCGAACCGAGAACGGGGGTCGTCAGGATGACGTCACCGATATTGCTCAGCGTGATGACAAGGATATTTTTTCTTTCTTCAACGGCCATAAATTTTCTTCGTGGATCCTTTGAAGGACCTGTTCGGGAGAAATGCGATCCATCCATCCCCCGGGGGGCAATTCCGTCCCCTTCCAAGGAATTGAGTAACCTTCCGGAACGAATTGGAGGATGACTTTTTTCCCCGTCCCCCTCGGACCCGTCAACACAGGACAGGTGGGACCGAAAAGGGCTACGACCGGTGTGTTGACGCCGGAGGCGATGTGAAGGGGCCCCGAGTCGCTCGAGACCACGAAGGCCGCTTTTTCATAAAGCGCCCCGAGGGCTCCGAGAGACGTCTTCCCGCAAAAGGAAATCGGGTGCGCCGAGCGGGAGTGAGTGATGATTTCTTGAGCCCCGGCTTCGTCCTTCTCGGCCCCCGTGAGCACCACCGGACAAGATGAGTCTTCCGCCAAAAGGTCTGCCAGTCGTGAAAAGTGGTCCCGGGACCACTTTTTGGGTTCCCAATTGGCGCCGATATGAAAAGCGGCGAAGGCCTTTTCCCGGAGCCCGGCCGTTTCCAAAAGTCGGCTTGCCTTGGCTTCATCTTCCGGCCGGTAAAAAAAAGTGTATTCGGCCCCAAAGTGCACTTGGAGTCCCGCCCACTTCAAAAGGACCAGAAAATAATCCACTTGGTGGAGCAGCCTCTGGGGCGGAGGGACCGCCGTCGTCAGGACCTTCCGGCGCTTAGAGGTTTCGTAACCGATCCGTTCGGGGATTCCGCCAAGGAGTGCGAGAAAGGCCCGCGTGAAGGAACGGTGAAAGAGGAAAGCCTTGTCGAATTTCTCCCGCCGGAGCCAGGCCACGAAACGGATCTTGGCGAGAAGGCTTCGTTCGCTTTCACGTTCATCAAACACTCGGATTCGATTCAGAAAAGGAACGGCTTCCAGGATCGGGCGGCACCGTGCCGGGGCCAGCGCTGTGATTTCCGCATCCGGAAAATTTTCCCTGAGGGCTTGGATCGCTGGAATTTCAAAGAGAATATCCCCCAGCCAATTCTTGGTGAAGATCAGGATTTTCATTCGGCTTTCAAGACGCTCGCCTCGGTGAGATATTTCCGGACGGCGTCAAAAACCTCCTCCACTCCGATTCGCTTGAGGCAAGCGAGTGTCTCCGAATAACGACAGGAGCCCTTGTAGCAGGGCTGACAGGGAAGCCTCCGGGTCAAGACGGTGACCTCGCTTCCTTCCGGAACGTGCCGACGGGGATCGGTCGGACCAAAAAGCGCCACGGCGGGGACCCCGAGCGCCGCCGCGACGTGAAGCGGTGCCGTGTCTCCGGTAACCAGAACATTCAATCGTTTGATCAAGGCAAGAAGTTCACTTAAGGAGGTGCGGCCGACCGCGTTGATGATCCCGGAACTTTCCACGGGAAACTCACGGGCCAAGGGCTCATCCTCCGGAGAACCGATCAAAATCACTTGGCAATTCTTTTCCTTGATGAGGCGCTCGCTCAATAAACGGAACGACTCGAGCGGCCAACGCTTGGTCGGCCAACGCGGGCTTGAGCCGATGGCGAGCCCCACGAGCTTTCCCTCTGCCGAAACCCCCTGTTCGTGCAACTTTTCTTGCAGGGAGGCCTCCGATTCCGGATCGGGCCAGAGCTCGAGCCGCTCGTCCAGCGGATTGACGCCCAGGCGCATGAGCACGCGAAATTGGTGCCGCACCGGAGAATCGGGGGTGTGAAAATTGAAATCGGGATGATTCAGGAGCCGGCCAAAAAATCCCCGCCTGAAACCGTAGCGCGCGGGGATCCCCGCCCAGAAAGCCAGGAAGTGGGTCCGCTTGGTATTTTGAAAATCGACGGAGAGATCGAACGCCTCCCGGCGGAGCCGCTTCGCCAATCGGGCGAGCCAAAACCAAGAACGGCCCTTGGCCCGGTCAAATGGCAGGATTTCGTTCACATAAGGACAACCCGAAACGACGGAGGCAAAACGGGAGTCCACGAGGAGACTCACGTGGGCCGAGGGAAATTTCTTCCGGATCATCCGGAGGCTCGGCACGGCGAGGATCACGTCTCCTAACGCGCCGAGCTTGATCACGAGAATGCGCTTCTCGCTCTTCACCGCCTGATACACTTCAAGCGTTTGAGCTGACATCTGGTCAAGCGAAAACTCACGCTCCACTTTTTCACGGAGCCTCCGCGCCATCTCGCGGGCAACCTTTCGGTTGAGAAGAAGACGGGCAATCGCCTCGGCCATCGCCTCTTCATCCCGAGGCGGAACGAGAAGCCCGTCCTTTCCGTCTTCCAGGATTTCCAAAGCGCCGCCGAGCCCGGTCGCCACGCACGCCGTCCCCGTCGCCCCGGCCTCGATCAACACCCGCCCGAAAGATTCCGGGACCCGACTGGAGAGGACGAGCAAGTCCGCGTCGCGGAGGAGCTGGGGCACGTCTCGACGAGCCCCCAGCAGCTTGACGTGTTTCTCAAGGCCCAGCTGATGAAGGGTTTTTTGAATCTCCGCCGTGTAACGGGTCTTCCCCTCTCCTTCCGATCCGGCGAGCCAAGCCTCCACGGGAATTCCCCGCTGCCGGACCCGGTGAATCGCGCGCAGAAATTCGAGTTGACCCTTGATGGGTGAGAAACGTCCGAGGTTGAGAACGCGGAAAAGTTTGGGTGGGGCGCCGTCATACTTCGCCGGATGAAAAGGAAATTGCGACAAGTCGACGCCGCGGCGGATGAGAACAATCTGCTCGGGCCGAACTCCGAAATCCTCAATCATGTGCCGCGCAATCACGCGAGAGGGAACGATGACTTTTCTCCCCCATCCCATCACGCGGCTCAGGAAGTGTTTCGAATAATAGCCATGACAGGTGGTCACAAAGGGCACGCCGGCTTTTCGGGCGGCGAACCAGGCGAGCCAGCCGGGCACTCGGCTCCGGGCGTGAACGAGATCAATCCGTTCCTTTTGAATGATTTCTTCGATCCGTTGAACGAGCGAAAGACTGAAGAGGGATTTCTTTCCGACGGGGAGCGAGTAATGGGAGATTCTTTCCCGCTCGAGCTCCTGGACCAGGGTCCCGCCTCCTGAAATCACCACGACCTCGACCCCTTTGGCCTTGAGTGAGCGGGCCAGATCCACGGTCCCTCTTTCCACGCCGCCCAATTCTAACGCTGGAAGAATTTGAAGAACTTTCATCGGATGAGGATTAAAGAAGGCTTCCCACTTTCTCGCGGATACGGTCCTGTTCCTCCCGCCATCGTTTCTCGAAGGAAGGCAGGCTGTCTTTTTCAAGCACTGCTCCGAGCCGGGCCGCTTCCACCACGGGCACTCCCCAATCCTTCTTGAGCATTTCCTGGAAGCGAGCATGCTTGCGGGGAAGGCCGTTTGAACTCATCTTGACCACGACGGTCCGCTTTCCCGAACGAAGCGCCTCGGAAATCATGGATAGGCTGTCCTCGGTCACGATCAGCGTATCCGCAAGAGCCATCATCCCCGGCGCCACCTCGGATCGCGAGTCCTGGGCCGCGACACAAAAGAGCTGACAGCGCGGATGGTTCTGAAGTTTTTCCCGGAGGAATTCGACCGCCGTTTCGCTCGTGCGCCGGCTCGTCGTGACCAGAAAATCGCCATCGAGCGATTCTGCCACTCGCTCCAACTGACCCAGTAAAACTTCCGCATCGGATCGGGACAATTTGAAGTCCCGCGTGTCGCCGCCTAAAAAGAGACTGAACCGGATTTTTTCCGGATCCCGGAGAGAACGGCCAAGCAATTTTCCCGAAGCCGCGAGCTCTTCGGAATCGAGCCCGCTCAAAACTCCCTGGACCCTGAAGTGTCCGCGCGGCATCAATCCCCCGTCGTGGGTTGGAATGAGAGCGAGGTCATAATGGAATAGGTTATAAGGAAAGCTCGGTTTCATCATCACGACCGACTTGGCCAAGTTCTCACGCGCGAGACTGAGATTGAGCGGAACGAGCGCGGCCCCGGTTGAAACAATTAAGTCAGAAGTGGCCCGTTCCAGTTTCTGGACGCACTCTGAGGCCAGAAAAAAACGAAGCCACGCGAGACGGCCCTGAGCCCAGGGGATGAAAAACAGGGCGGAGAGATAAAAGAGGCGCCGATGCGAGGGGCTCCGAAACTTCACTTCGATCGTTTCAACTGGCATCTCGCAAGGGGGCGTCATCTGATTCCCGCTGTGAAGGATCTCCCGGACCAGGGCCTCGGATTGTTTCACGTGTCCCGGTTTCCCGTCGGAAAGAATCAGGATCCGTTTCGTGCGGGTTCGTTTCCACCGCTTGTGGCCCCAAAGCCATTGGGCCGGGTAACGGATCAGATACGATTCGAGAAGTCGAATGTAATTTTGCGTGTTGACCTGGAGGTCCTTCTCATAGTCGCCCGTGCAAACCAATTCCAAAGGCGGCTCAAAAATGAGTTCGTGACGGAGACCGTCGAGACGAATGAAAAAGGCCGGGAGAATCGTCACTCCCAGTTTCAGGGCAAGCGCCATGGGACCCCGCGGCGCCGTGGTGAGGCGCCCGAAAAACCGCACCCAAACCCCGTCGTCACCCCCGGATTGGTCTGCCAGCATCCCCACGCATCCTCCTTCGCGCAAACTCCGGATCACTTCCCTCACCCCCCCGCCCTTCCCGACGGAAACCGCGCCGTGGCATTGGCGAAGCGAATTGAGGAAGGCGTCGAGGCGCTTGTATTTTTGCTTTCGCGCGAGGACCGTGATGGGACGGCCGCGGACCGCCTCAACGATCTGGGAATATTCCCAATTCCCCATGTGTTGAGTCAAAAGGATGAGCCCCTTTCCTTTCCAGCGGTGTTCGAGATAGGCCTCGTAGCCCTGGTGAGCCACGCATTTCTCCACCTCTTTTTTTGTGACAATGGGAAAACGAAGTATCTCGGCTCCGTTCATCCCTAGCTGACAAAACATTTCCCTCACCCATTGTTTCCTCTCGCGTGCGGTACTGTGAGGGAAGGCAAATTTGAGGTTGGCGTAGGCGATCCGGGCCCTCTTGAACATCACGTAATACCCCAACCCACCCAAGCCTCGTCCGAAGGCAAGCGCCATTCTCAGGGGAAGCTGCTGGAGGAGAAACGCCGCGAGACGAACAAAGGCGCAGCCGATCCAGTCAACGAGCGAATGGATCATCAAATCATCTCACCCCCAAGAGATGAAAGACGCGGTCTGTCAGAATTTCTTCGCCCGATGCAATGCGCAGCCGGGTCACCAGAACCAGGGGGTTCAAAACCTCTGTGATCAACTCGGGTGCGCGGTAAAAGTCCTTTTCGGTTGTGATGATCTCGTCGACCTCGCTTTGCTCACTCACGCGCCGGATCTCTTCGAGCTCCGAACGCGTGAAGAGATGATGGTCACAGAATTCAAAATTCCGGGCCGGCTTGATTCCCGCTCGGGTAAGGAGCAATTGAAAGGAACGCGGATTTCCCACCGCGGAGAAGGTCGCGACGCGGCGGCTCGTCAGTTGCTCGACGGCAAGCCTCGAACGCTTCTTGGCCCGGTATAGAAAGAGCGGCTCCAGGCAGGATTCGGCGAGGAGGGACTGGGGCGCCAGGCTGTGAACCTGCTCGCGGAGTTTGGCCAGGGCCTCGGCGTCCACGAGGTTGACGTGGCTCAGCACCACCACGCTTGCTCGCCGGAGCGCTTCCCGCGGCTCCCGGAGGATCCCCCGCGGGAAAAGCTTTCCGTTCCCGAAAGGATTCAAGGCGTTCACGGTCACGATTTCGATGTCGCGCATCATGTTCCAGTGCTGGAAGCCGTCGTCCAAGATCGCCACGTCGATGCGCTCCTTCCGGCTGATTCCCCGGGCCACCCGGTAGCGCTCCCTTCCCACTCCGATCCGCGCATCCGGAAGATGCGCCCGAAGCTGCTCGATTTCATCTTGGCCGTATCCCCGCATCAAAACGAGCGGAGTCTTCCGTCTTTCAATCACCCTTCGCGCAAAGTACTCCACAAGCGGGGTCTTGCCGGTTCCGCCCCACGTGAGGTTGCCGATGCTGATGACGGGAAAGGGAAGCCGCTTGCGCGGGAGGATCCCTCCTTCATAGAGCCGGCGCAGAAGGGCCACGCCGCCCCCGTAAAAGTAGCTCAGTCCCGCGGTGAGCGGTTTTAGAAATTGCTCTCCCCCTCCCACTGTTTGGTCTTCGGCCAACAATCGAAAATAATTTTTGAGTGTTTTCATAGCTTTCCCTCAATCCATTTCAGGTTACGTTCCGTTGCACCCTGCAATTGATGCAAGGTTTCATAAGCTCGAGTTCCCAGCTGATTTCTTTCCCGGTCGTTGGCAAGGATCCGCTTGAGGATAAACACAAGTTCCTTTCCGTCCGTGACCCGCACGCTCCCGCCCTCCTCGTCCAGCCGACGATAAAGATCCTGAAAATTGAAAACCCAGGGCCCATGGAGGATCGGCCGGCAGCAAGCGGCGGGCTCGATCGGGTTTTGACCGCCGTGACGGACAAGGCTGCCACCCATGAAGACGGCGTCGGCCATAGCATAGAGCCGCCGGAGCTCGCCGAGTCGATCGAGAATCAAAACGTCAAAGGAGGGATCTTGCTCGGAAGCGCTCGCCAAAGCGGGTTTGAAACCGTGTCTCTTCACGAGGTCCACAATCTTTGCGGTGCGTTCGATGTGACGAGGGGCAAGGAGAAGTTTCAAAGAGAAACCTTCTCCACGAAGTTCTCGAAGCACCTGGAGAAGAATCTCCTCTTCTCCCGCGTGCGTGCTCCCGCCGATCAGGACCCAGTCCGACGGATGGAATCCCCATTGGGGGCGAAATGTCCGGCGGTCGTTCTCCCATTGACCATTCCCTTCAAAAGCATCCAACTTCATATTCCCTGTCACCTGGACTTTCTGGGAATTCACGCCCAAGGCCAGGAGCCGGTTCCGGTCTTCGTCGGTCTGGACCAGAAAAAAATCAATTCCCCGAAGAAGCGGTTTAAAAATTGCGCCGAAGCGGTTGAAACCCCGGAAAGAGCGTTCCGAGAGCCGGCCGTTGATCACACCGATGGGAACCTTGCGCCGACAGGCCTCGGCGATCACGTTGGGCCAAAGCTCTGTTTCAACGAGAAGGAGGAGGGCCGGTCGGATCTTGTTGAAAAAGCTCCGGACGGCAAACCCCACGTCAAAGGGAAAGTAAAACACCTTCAAGCGGGTTTGTTCCCACTGCCGGGCAATCCGTTGTCCGGTGGGCGTCACCGTCGTCACAACGATCCGTTGGTGTGGTTTTCTTTCCAGCAGGAGACGGACAAATCTTTCGGCGGCCATCACCTCGCCCACGCTTACACAGTGGATCCAGATTGTCCGGCCGGCCGGACAATTGAAAAGCGATTCCTTAGAAAGGATGCCGAAGCGCTCCCGGACAAGACGTTTTGGATCTTCTGCCTGTTCGAGCCGCTTGAGAAAATGAGGGAGAGAAAAAATCCCGAAGGCCAGAAATCCAAGGTCGTAAATCCAACCGATCATCCCGCCACTTTCCTTCCCGCCCGCGGATGAGCCTGTTGGTAAGCCTCCTGAAGCCGGCGCGTTGTCACGTGCGTGTAGATCTGGGTCGTGGAGAGATTCGCGTGCCCCAAAAGCTCTTGAACGCTCCTGAGATCGGCCCCATGGTCCAGAAGATGGGTTGCGAAGGTGTGTCGGAGCGTGTGCGGCGAAATCCCGCTCTTCAAGGAAACGCGGCGCGCGTACTTGACGATGAGACGCCGGATACTGCGGTCCGTTAGCCGGCTCCCTGAGCGGTTCAGGAAAAGAGAGCCTTCCGGCCCATCGTTTTTTTTGGCGAGCGAAGAGGGAAGGGATTCCATATAACCGCGGACGGCCGCGAGGGCTTTTTCCCCGACAGGGACGATCCGTTCTTTCTTTCCCTTGCCGCGGACCTTCACGAGCCCGGACAAAAGGTCCACGTCCCCGCGATTCAAGCCCACCAGTTCACTGACCCGTACGCCCGAACTGTAAAGAGTCTCGAGGATCGAGCGGTCCCGTTTCGCCTCCCACGTTTCCCCGGACGGCGCCTCGAGGAGGTGCGTCACTTCCTGCTCATCCAGAAACTGAGGCAGTTTCTTCTCCCGCTTGGGCGTGGCAATCCCCAGGACTGGATTGGAGTGCAGGTGATTTTCGCGCGCGAGGAATTTGAAGAAAGAACGCAGGGCGGCGAGTTTCCGGGAAAGCGTGGCCTTCGAATGCCCGCGGGATTTCAGATGGGCCAGAAAACTTCGGACGACGAGGGGGTCGACTTCCGCGAGGGAGCGCTTGTGGAGGAACCCCAAGAACTCTCTCAAGTCGATGCCGTAGTTACGGATCGTGTGCGGAGAAGCGCCCCGTCCCCCTTCCAAATAATTCAGGAATTGTTTAAGTTGGGGATCCATCCGCCTCGGGCGGCTTCTCGTCTCCGCCCACCGTTTCCTTGTCGCGGGGGAGCCTGCGCGTCACGTACGTGCAATTCGGATAGGTCGAACAACCGTAAAAGGTCTGCCGCTTCTTCGATTTGCGCTTGACCAGATCGCCCTTGCAACCGGGTTGGGGGCATCGAAAACCCGTCGGCAGAGACTTGGTGTACCGGCAGTCCGGAAAACCGGAGCAGGCCAAAAATTGACCGAACCGTCCCCAACGAATCACCATCTGCTTGCCGCAGACGTCGCATTTTTCGTCCGTGGGGACCACCTCGAGCCGGACGCTCTTCATTTCAACGCGGGCCTTCTCCAAGTGTTGAGAAAAGGGGGTATAGAATTCTGAGAGAACCTTCACCCACTCCAGTTCCCCTTCTTCAATCTTGTCGAGCTCCTCCTCCATGTGGGCCGTGAACTGGATGTCGAGCTCATTGGGAAAATGTTTCACAAGAAGATCGAGAACCACTTCCCCCAAATCGGTCGGGGCCAACGCTCCGCTTTTTCTTTCCGCGTATCCCCGGTCTAAAAGTATATAGATGGTAGGCGCATACGTGCTGGGGCGGCCGATGCCTTTTTCTTCCAGGGTACGCACGAGGCTCGCATCGTTGTAGCGGGCAGGCGGCTTCGTGAAATGCTGGGTGGCCAGGAGCTCAAGGAGCCGAAGGAGTTCGCCTTCCTGCAACACGGGGAATTCCTGCTCTTCTTCGTCGTCGTCTTCCTCTGGTTCTTTTTTTTCGGAATCTTCCCTGGCTACCTTGGCGATGATTTCAAAAACGATCCCAAAACCCGGAAAGAGATTTCGGGTCCCGCTTGCGCGGAAAAAATATGGGTCGCCTGCTACGATCGTCACCGATGTTTGCTCATCAATCGCCGGAACCATCTGCGAAGCCACGAACTTTTTCCAAATCAATTCATACAACCGGAACTGGTCTTCGCCCAAAAAGGACTTGACCTTTTCCGGCGTTCGGTAAACGGAGGAAGGGCGGACCGCCTCGTGGGCTTCCTGGGCTCCTTTTTTGGATTTGTAAACCGGCGGGGACGGAGGAAGGAACTTGTCGCCGTACTTCTCGCGGACCCACTTGGCGGCTTCCGTCTGCGCCGAGACGGCCACGTTAACCGAATCCGTTCGCATGTAAGTAATGAGACCGACGGTTTCCTCGGCGCCGAGCTCGACGCCTTCGTAAAGGTCCTGCGCGAGCTTCATCGTCTTGGCCGCCGTGAAGCCGAGGCGCGTGTAAGCTTCCTGCTGAAGACGGCTCGTGGTGTAGGGGGCCTGGGGTTTTCTTTGTCGTTCCCGTTTCTCGATCTTCGAGACCTTGAAGGGAAGTTTTTCAATGGTGGAACGAAGCTTTTCGGCCTCTTCTTGATTGGTGATCTCGGCCTTTTTCTCACCGATCCGGTCGAGTTTGGCCAGGAAGGCTTTCTCGGTTTCACCCGATCGCTCTGAAGCGAGTCGGGCCGTGACCTGCCAATATTCTTTCGGGACGAAACTTCGAATCTCCCGCTCTCGCTCGACGATGAGTCGAAGAGCTACGGACTGTACGCGTCCTGCGCTCAGACCCTTTCCCACGTTCCGCCAAAGGAGAGGGCTCAATTCATATCCGACAAGCCGGTCCAGAATCCGCCGGGCCTGTTGGGCGTCTACCAATCGGATGTCAATGTCGCGCGGGTGACGGAAAGCTTCCTTGACAGCGTCGGGCGTGATCTCATTGAAGACCACCCGTTGAATCTGACCATCACCCGCAATCTCCTGAAGGATCGCGGCAAGGTGCCAGCTGATGGCTTCCCCTTCCCGGTCCGGGTCCGGCGCCAGGTAGATCTTTTCTTTCCCCTTGGCTTCTTTCTTCAACCGTGAAACCGTTTTCCGTGACTTGGCAATCGTCACGTACTCGGGCTTGAAGTTGTTCTGAGGATCGATTCCCATCTTGCTCTTGGGTAGATCACGGACATGACCATAAGAGGCCTCGATCTGATAGTCAGAGCCCAGAAAGCGCTGCAGCGTTTTGGCCTTGGTGGGAGACTCGACAATCACGAGGTTTTTGGGACCGCCCTTTCCGCCTCCCACGAAATGAACGATTTCGATCTCATCCCCTTCACCCACCGGAGCCGTTTCAAGTCTGTCGCGGTTGAGGACCTGGCGATTCCGCTCCACGACCACAGATTTGGGATCGATGCGAAGCGTTTGGAGAACTTGAGCCACGGTCGAGCAAACGGGAACGTCCCGTGTCTCCCCATTGATGCGGATTGAGATGAGAGCGTGCTGCCTTTCGCGCATATTATTTAGGGCGCATTTTATTTAAATTGTTGCAGCTTGTAAAGAAAAGTTTATCGGACTTTTTCTAACCTGTCCTAATCTCATTGGTTATAGAAAGTTAGGAAATATCTTCCCAGCGGTCTTCAGACTCACCCTTCGAAGGGTGAGATTTTTTGGAGGGTTGGTGCGGGAGATTGTAAAGGCTTTCCAGGTGATGGATTTGAGAATCACGAATCGCTTCTTTTTCGATGCGCTTGACCAAGCGTTTCAGGACACCGATGCGCATCTCCATCTTCTCCACGCAGATCGTGGTGAGAAGGCGCGTGAGAAGATTCACGTGGATCTCAATGTCTTGTAGCCGTTCGGACGCTTCCTCGGCCCGCTCCCACAGCTTGTCAACGTGCTTCTTGAGGTATTCGAGCTCTGAGGAAAGTGACGCGCCTTCTGTGCTTCTTTGTTTTTTTGTGCCCATATTAATATGAAAGGCTACCACACAGGGACTTTAAAGGCAAAAAGGGGTCCGGTCTTACGACCGGACCCCTTCATTAAGCAGGAGTTATAGACTTCAGGCTTCGACGACCCGCGTCTTGGCCCATCCGTCGGCCAATCTCTCGCCCTTGGTCACCAGGCTCACCAGCTCCACGATGTAGCCGATCACCAGGACAAACGGGATGATGAGGAGGATATTCCGAATGAAGGCTTGCCCAATGCTCACCTTCTCACCCGCCAGACTGACGAGTTTCGTCCCCACCATCTTGCGGCCCGGGGAAAACACCGCGTCCCGGAAAATCATCCAGGCAATATTGAGAAGGATCAAGAGGGCGTTCCGGATCCCCTCGGGCACATTGATGAGCAGCAACCCGGCGATGACCCCGATGAAGATAGGGATGAGAATCAAATCAATCACACCTGAAGCGAAACGCTTCCCCTTGGAAGCCACGGCCGATCCCCCGCCGAGCGGTTCAGAAGAGAAATTCGTCATGAGAGTCTCCTTTCCATTCTTTTAGAGCGTCCGTCGACATATCATCGGCAAAAGCAACGCTTGCCTTAAGTATAACCTCTGTCAGGCAGGTTTCAACTCCCACAAGCCGCCAACTTTTGATAACGGCCGTCCGGACGTTTGCGGACCGCGCCCTTCAGCTCGAGGCGGGTCAAGAAAGCCGAGGTGACGGCGACCGGCCGCCTCCCTTCGCTTGCGATCTCATCCAGGGTCATCGATTCTCTTTGAAAAATCGAAAGAAATCCGCGTTCTTCCTCGTCAAAGGATCCGTTCAAGGGTTCGGGATGAGAAAGGAGGGGCCAAAGCTGAGGTTCCAGGGTCTCGAGGATGTCTTCAGGGGATTCTGTCAAGATCGCCCCCTCCTTCAAGAGACGGTGCGTGCCGCGGGAACCCAATTGGTCCACCCGCCCCGGAAGAGCAAAGACTTCACGGCCCTCCTCCACCGCGAGATGGGCCGTGATGAGAGAGCCGGACCGGGAGTGAGCTTCAACCACGAAAATGCCGAGTGAAAGGCCGGCGATGATTCGGTTTCGTTTGGGAAAATTCTCGGCCAACGGAGGCGTTCCCAGTGTGAATTCGCTCACGAGCGCTCCCCGTTCGGAAATTTCCTCGTGGAGGGTTTGGTGTTCTCTCGGATAAATGACGTCAAGACCGGACCCCAGAACGGCGAGGGTCCGACCATAGGAAATTTCAAGCGCCCCTTCGTGGGCCGAGCGGTCAATTCCGCGGGCAAAGCCGGAAATGATGGTGAATCCCCATCCGGACAGCTTTCGCGCAAAGCGTCTCGCCTGCTCGATCCCGTAGAGACTCGGGTGACGCGATCCGACAATGCCGACGGCTGCCTCGTCGGAATCAACTACATTCCCTTTCAGATAGAGAAGGAGGGGGGGATCGGAAATTTCCCGGAGAAGCCGGGGGTATTGATTGCTTGCGAGAGGAATGATTTCAATCCCAAGCTCTGCGGCCCGCCCGATTTCTCTCTCGGCTTCAAAAACTTTCTCCGTGGCCTCGAGGGATTCTTTCCAAGACAGATTTTCACCCGAACGGATTCGATCGAGGATTTCCGAAGGGCTCAGGCCCTGGTCCAAAAAAGGCCCGAGACTCCTCATCCGGATACCCGGCGTCCGATTGAGGAGGACGAGGGCCGTAAGATCCGCGGGACTCAGCGGGGATAGAAGAGGATCCACAGGATATTCGAGTTCAACAGCTTGAAGGCGTGAACCAACGTATATCCCAGAAAGATGCCGATGACCAAATGCAACGCTTGCCGATTCATTTCTTTACCTTCCTCCTAAAACCTCTCTGATTTCTTTGGGTGTGACGTTGGTTACCCATTTCACCCATCCGATGGCCACGGGAAGGACAAAGCGAAGCTTTCCGCCCTTCCGTTTCTTGTCGAGAAGCATCGCGCTCATCACGCGGTTTCGGCTGAGCCTAAGCGTTTCGATCCGCGTGGGAAGCCCCGCCTTTTGAATGAGGCGGTTTTGACGCTCTTCATCGCGAACGGAAAAGATTCCCCGCTTCCTCGCAAGCCGGGCCGCACAAACCATCCCGAGCGCCACGCCAAAGCCGTGCGGCAACCGATAATCCGAGGCCGCCTCCAAGGCGTGGCCGAACGTGTGTCCGTAATTTAAAATCATCCGCTTCCCTTTCGTCTCCCGTTCGTCCTTTTCCACGACGAGTGCTTTCACACGCGCCGACCGGGCGACCACGGTTTCAAGGAATGAAAGCTCCCTGGGGCCCAGCGGTTTCTTCGCGGCGCTTTGGAGAAAGGCTTCGACTTCTCGCTCGAGCAGACGGAAAAGCGAAGGGTCTTGGATTATGCCATATTTGATAATTTCTGCAAGAGAATTTTTCAGTTCCCTCAATCCGGACGGGGTGAGCCCCATGCGCGCGAGCGTGGCTACGTCCATCACGACGAGGCGGGGCTGATGAAAGGTTCCTACCAGATTCTTGGCCTGAGGAAGATCAATGGCGGTCTTTCCCCCGATGGCGGCATCCACCTGGGCCAGCAGGGTCGTGGGAACCTGCACGATGGAGATCCCCCTCATATAAGTAGAAGCTGCGAAGCCGGCCACATCCCCCACCACGCCACCTCCCAAAGCCAGCACGGTGCTCGAACGCTCCAAGTTTGCCAGAGCCATGTGGTGCCATAACCGGAAGAGGGAATCTTCGGATTTGTCCCGCTCATTTCCGTGTTTCAACCAGTGGACGACCCCCTCGTACCCGGCCGCTTTCAAGGAGGACTGGACGACCTTGAGAAAGCCAAGACTTGCGATCCGCCGGTTGGTCACGAGAAAAACCTTTTTTCCCAATCGAAGCGGCTTCATATACCTTGCGATGGAAGCAAGCAGTCCCTTTCCAATCAGGATGGAATAGGACCGGTCTTTCAAACGAACAGGAATTTTTTTCATCTCAGGTATTGCTTGAAAATTTGCTTTGCGACCGCCTCGGGCGAGAGCCCGTCAGTTGCTACCTTTTCGTGGCAAGCCGCATCGTAAAGCGGGCTTCTTTCCTGAAAGAGCCGGAAGAAGACGGCCTTCGGATCGGAAACGGAAAGAAGCGGGCGATCCTTCTTGTCCCGGACTCTTTGCCAGAGCGCTTCAAAGGAGGCGGCCAAATAAATCACGCGGCCGGTCGCGATCATCCGCTCCACATTCTCCGGTTCCAGCACGACGCCCCCGCCGGTCGCGACGACCGTATCAGCCCCCCGCGCGGCTTCGCTCAGGATCCGTTTCTCCTCGGCGCGGAAGAAGGATTCTCCTTTTTTCCTGAAGATCTCGTTGATCGTGAGGTGGGTTTGACTTTCAATGGCTTCGTCCAGATCAAGGAATTGCATCGGGACAAGCGACGCAAGCGCACGGCCCGTGGAGGTCTTGCCCGAACCCATCATGCCGATGAGATAGACGTTCTGCATCCAACCCGATTAACTCTTTCGGATCTGTTCGAGGTAGCCTTCGTAATTTCGGCGGATTTCCCGGATCGAGTCGCCGCCGAATTTTTCGAGGAAAGCGTCCGCGAGCTCATACGCCACCACGGCCTCGCCGATCACGCTTCCGGCCGGAACCACGGCGATATCGGAACGTTCGTACTCGGCCTTCTCAGACTTCTTCGTCTTCATATTGACGGAGGCCAGCGGCCGCATCAGAGTCGAGATAGGTTTCATCGTGACGCGCACCACAAGGTCCGCGCCATTCGTCATCCCGCCTTCGATCCCGCCGGCCCGGTCGGTCTTCCGGTGATAACCTCTCTCGCGGCTGTAGAAAATTTCATCCTGCGCCTCGGAACCAAAAACGGCGCCGTATCGAGTCCCGATCCCGAATTCCACGGCCTTTACGGATTGAATGCTCATCAGACCGAGCGCGATCCGGCCGTCGAGTTTTCGCTCCCAGTGAACATGCGAACCCAGTCCGAGGGGAAGGCCGCTTGCGCGGACTTCATATTGACCGCCGAGCGAATCGCGCTTCTCCATCGTCTCCTGAATCAACCGGATCATCCGGGCCTCTGCGTCCGGAAAGGCACAGTTCATCTGGGATTCCGCGACCCGCTTCTTGATTTGGTTCACGGTAAGAGATTCCTCCGGCACGGCGACGGAGCCGATGCGGACCACGTAGGAAACCGCCTCGATTCCGAACTCTTTAAGAAGAAGCTTGGCCAAGGCACCGACCGCCACGCGCATCGCGGTTTCGCGTGCGCTGGCCCGCTCGAGGACGGCCCGAATTCCCTGATCGTATTTGAGGGAGCCGGCGAGGTCCGCGTGACCGGGACGGGGCCGGAAAAGTTCCGGCATCTTGTCAATCTTGAAGTCCTGGTTGGTCAAAAGGAATCCCACCGGCGCGCCGGTCGTTTTTCCGGCCACCACGCCGCCCAGGATTTCAATGTGATCCTTCTCGATCTTTTGACGTCCGCCGCGTCCAAACCCCTGCTGGCGCCGCCAGAGCTCGTGATTGATGGCCTCAAGATCCACGGGAAGGCCGGAAGGCATCCCTTCGAGAATCACGGCCAGGTATTTGCCGTGCGATTCACCACACGTGATAAAATTGAGTGACATTTCAGATCCTCATCAATAAAAAGTTCCAGATGGGTTTTCCCAAAAAAAAGTAAACGCCCGCCGCGACTGAAAGGAAGGGACCGTACGGAATAACGGCTTCCTTCTTTGCGAACCGCTGATAGAGTGCAAAAGGAAGCCCCAAGAAAGGCGCGGTGAAAAATGTGAGCAGCGCCTTCTCCCACCCCAGGAACGCACCGATCATTGCAAGGAGCTTCACATCTCCCCCGCCCATCGACTGCTCGAGGCCACGCTTCATCAATTCTCTTTGAAAGATCCAGTTACCCGCAAGTCCCGTCAGGTAAATGGCACCACCCCCCGCCAAAAGGCCGATCGCGCCTTCCTTCAATCCCCCGAAGGTAATCGGAGTCTCGTGAAGCTCGGGGTAAAGAAAGCTCGCACCCAACCCCGCCAACGCCCCGCCCAAGGTAATCTGATCCGGGATCAGTCCTGTTTCGAAATCCGTCACGAGGCCCACGAGCAAGAGCGAGATGAAGATCACGCCGATCCAGAAAAGGGGCGAGCCCCCACTCCAAATCCAACTCCCGACCCAAAGACCTCCGGATGCCAACTCAACCAGAGGATACCGCCACGAAATTCCCTGATGGCAGTATCGGCACCGGCCGAGCAAGAAGACAAAACTCAAGACCGGGATGTTGTCATGCCATGCGATCCCATGACCGCAGGCCGGACAGAAGGATCGGCGCGGCTTCACAATGGACTCATCGCGCGGCAGGCGGTGGATTAAAACATTCAGAAAACTCCCTACGATGAGTCCGCCGAGAAACAAAAGCCCGACTGTCATTTGGAACACTGCCTCGCAGTGACTGAGCGCATCACGTTTATGGGCGCTCTTTTTCCCGTCCACAGACGAAAGGCCTCCGCGCCCTGGTGAATCAGCATCGTCATCCCATTGAGTGTACGATGTCCTGATTGACGAGCCAAGCGAAGAAATCGTGTCTCCGCGGGCCTGTAAATCAAATCCACAAAGAGCGTCCTCTTGAGAAAGCGGGCCGGTGAAATCAATGACGGATCACCCGGCTTGAGGCCGACGGACGTCGCATTGACCACAAGATCCGCTTCACCCTTTCGGTCCGCCTCGGTCAGCGAAACGGATTTCCAATCCACGCTTCTAAAGAGGTGACGATAATCAGAAATAACTCTCCGGGTCCGCGCCGGTGTGCGGTTCACGATTGCAATCGAACCGGCCCCCCGCGAGGCGAGGGCATAAGCAACCGCCCGCGCGCTTCCCCCCGCGCCCAGAATCAAGATCCGCTTGCCGCGAATTCGAAATCGGGCTTCCTTTTCAAGCGAACGGACAAATCCGTCGGCATCCGTGTTGAAGCCAATCCACCGATTCCCCTTTCGAACCACGGTGTTGACGGCACCAATGGACCGCGCGAAAGGATTCAATCCGTCCAAATAGGACAGCACGGTTTCCTTGTAGGGCACGGTGACGTTAAACCCATCGAGTGAAAGACGGCGCCTGCCGCGCATCAAACGACGGAACTCGGGAGCACGAACTTCAAAGGGAAGGTAAAACGCTTTGAGGCCCACGGCCTGGAAGGCTGCCTCCTGCATGATTGGAGAAAGCGTGTGTTCTAAAGGAAAACCAAAGATCCCGTACAAACTGAAGAGTGAGCAGTTCACACGGGCGACGGTTCGGGTTCGGAACCCCAAAGCTTCGCGCAAACCTTGTTCAGTGCAAAAAGGTAGGCCTTGACGCTCGCCTCGATGATGTCCGTGCTCGCCCCGCGGCCGGTGACTTCCTTGCCTTCGATTTGAATCTTGACGTTCACTTCACCCATCGCGTCCTTCCCTCCCGTAACGGACTGGATCGCGTAGTGCAAGACCGTGGCCTTGAGTTTCGTGAGTTTCTCGATCGCCTTGTAGCAGGCGTCGACCGGACCATCTCCCTCGGAAGCGGCCTCCAAGAGTTGCTTCCCGTGCTGGAGGCGGATCAAGGCCTCCGGCGGTTTGCCCGTCTCGAGCGTGGTCTTCAGGTACTCGAGTTTCCAGGTCTCGGGAATCTCGGTGATTTCGTCCTGGATGAGGGCTTCGATGTCCTCATCGAAAACGTATTTTTTTTGGTCGGCGAGTTTTTTGAATCGATCAAATGCGCGGTCCAGTTCAACCTCGCCCAAGTGATAACCCAGTTTTTTCACGCGTTCATTGAAAGCGTGTCGGCCGGAAAGTTTCCCCAGGATGATCTGGCTCTCCGAGAGGCCCACCCTTTGGGGATCGATGATTTCATAGGTTTGGCGCTTCTTCAAGACGCCGTCCTGGTGAATACCTGATTCGTGGGAAAAGGCGTTCCGTCCGACGATGGCCTTGTTGGGCTGAACGACCATGCCGGTCAAGTGAGAGACGAGACGCGAAGTCTTGATGATCTCTTCGGTCTTGATTTGAGTGAAACAGTCCATGAAGTCCTTTCGCGTATCGATCGCCATCACGATCTCCTCCATCGACGCGTTGCCCGCCCGCTCACCGATTCCATTGATGGTGCATTCCACCTGATTGGCGCCCGCCTGAATCGCGGCGAGCGAATTGGCCGTCGCCAAGCCCAAATCATTGTGACAATGGACCGAAAGCGTCACCTTCTTCCCGAGACTGGGGACCTTCTTCACCAGATAGGCGATGAGGTCGCCGAATTCCTCCGGGATCGCATAGCCCACCGTGTCCGGGATGTTCACAACCGTGGCGCCGGCATCAACCGCCGTTCGGACCGCGGCCAGAAGAAAATCCCTCTCGGTGCGGGCGGCGTCCTCCGGGGAAAATTCGATTTCCTTAAAATCCTTCTTGGCGGACTTAACAGTCTCACGGGCCAAGGCGAGGATCTCTTCTTTTTTCTTGTGGAGCTTGTGCTCGCGGTGGATGCGGGAAGTGGCGAGAAAAACGTGGAGCCGTTTTTTCTTGGCCCGTTCGAGCGCGCGCCGGCACGCATCGATGTCCTTGGGGACCATTCGCGCCAGACCGCAGATTGTCGGGCGAGAGACCGCCTCCGAGATCATCTGGACGGCTCGCATTTCACCCGGCGAAGAAACCGGGAAGCCCGCCTCGATCACGTCCACGTTGAGGCGCTCGAGCTGCTTGGCGATCTTTACTTTTTCATCCGGCGTCAAGGAAGCGCCGGGCGACTGCTCGCCGTCCCGGAGCGTCGTGTCAAAGATGTGAATCTTCCTTTTCACCGGGGGGCCTTGGCCTCCTGGATCCAGTGCATCATCTTGCGAAGTTCGGCGCCGACCTTCTCGACCGGGTGGTTGTCACACTCCTCCCGGAGCTTCGTGAAGTTCGGGCGGCCTTTTTTATTCTCCTCCATCCACTCTTTCGCAAAACTGCCGGACTGGATCTCCTTCAAAATTTTTTTCATCTCTTCGCGCGCAGTCTGGCTCACGACCCGTTTCCCACGCGTGTAATCGCCGTACTCGGCCGTGTCGGAGACGCGGCGGTGCATCCCGCTCAAGCCGTGGACAAAGACGGCATCGACAATGAGTTTCACCTCGTGGAGACATTCGAAGTAAGCCATCTCCGGCTGGTAACCGGCCGCGACCAGCGTTTCGAATCCGGCCCGGATGAGCTCGCTCAAACCGCCGCACAAAACGGCCTGCTCGCCGAAAAGATCGGTCTCGGTCTCCTCTTTGAAAGTGGTCTCAATCACTCCGGCCCGCGTTCCTCCGATGGCTTTCGCGTGCGCCAGCGCCATTTGAAGCGCCTTGCCGGATGCGTTCTGGTGAATGGCCACCAGACAGGGCACGCCTCCACCCTCCAAAAATTGAGTGCGGACGAGAGCACCCGGTCCTTTCGGCGCCACCATGTAGACGTCTACCTCCTTCGGCGGTTTGATGTAGCCGAAGTGAATGTTGAAGCCGTGTGAAAAAAGGAGTGCCTTCCCCGGTTTCAGAAACGGCTTGACGCTTTTCTCGTAGATCTCAGCCTGAAGGTGATCCTGTGCGAGGAGCTGGATCACGTCTGCTTGTTGGGCCGCTTCCTCAGCGGTGATCGGATCGAATCCGTCCTCGACCGCGAGATCGTAATTCTTGCCGCCTTTGCGCTGAGAAATCAAAACTTCAACGCCCGAATCGCGCAGGTTGAGCCCCTGGCCCCGGCCCTGGATCCCGTAGCCCACGATGGCCACCTTTTTTCCTTTGAGGTGGCCCAAATCCGCATCGTCGTCGTAATAGATTTTTGCTTTCATCGAGCCGATTCAGCCTTGGCGCCGGCTTCCCCCTTTTCCTTTTTTAAATTCAGTTCGCTCTTTCTTGCAAGAGCAATCGTGCCCGTCCGAACCACTTCCTTGATTCCGAAGGGCCGCAGGAGTTCGAGCATCGCGTCCACCTTCTCCTCATTCCCGGTCACTTCCACGGTGAGTGATTGCGGACTCACGTCCACCACCTTGGCGCGGAAGGTATTGACCACCTGGAGAATGTCCGAGCGGGTCGTGGCCGTGGCCTGGACCTTGACCAACACAAGTTCCCGGGCAATGTTCTCCTCCGTCGTCAAGTCCTGCACCTTAATCACATCAATCAGTTTATTAAGCTGCTTGGTGATCTGCTCAATCACCCGGTCATCGCCGTGCGCCACAATTGTCATCCGGGAGACGGAAGGATCCTCCGTCTCACCGACCGCGAGCGAATCGATATTGAACCCGCGCGCCGAAAAAAGCCCGGCCACGTGCGCCAGAACGCCAAAGTGATTCTCCACCAAGACTGAGATGGTGTGTTTCATGATCTCTCCTTTAATTAGGCCATGTCCATGACTTGATCCAATGCGTGTCCCGTTGGCACCATCGGATAGACGTTCTCTGAGGGCGACACCACGCAGTGCACCACGACCGGACCCTTGTGCTTGAGCGCCTTTTCGATGGCCGGCACCACTTCGTCTTTTTCGGAAGCCCGGATCCCCAGCGCGCCGTAGCCTTCGGCCACTTTGACGAAATCCGGATTCGAGGGCCCGAGCTGGGAGGCGGAATAACGTTTGTTGTAAAAAAGTTCCTGCCACTGGCGGACCATTCCGTGGTGGGCATTGTCCATGATGAAAACCTTCACCGGAATTTTGTAGTAGACGGCCGTCGCCAGTTCGCAAGCCGTCATCTGAAAAGACCCGTCCCCGTCGATACAGACGACCGTGTCTTTCGGACAACCGAGCTTCGCGCCGATCGAAGCCGGAAAGCCGTAGCCCATCGTGCCGAGCCCGCCGGAATTAATCATCGTACGCGGACGGCGGAAGCCGTACCACTGGGCCGTCCACATCTGGTGCTGGCCGACGCCGGTCGTGACGACCGCGTTGTGATTCGTCAGCTCACCGATTTTATCAATCACGTACTGTTGGTGTATCACTTTCCCGGACTGATCGTATTTTAAAGGATGCTTCTTCTTCCATTCCTCGATTTGCTGGTCCCATTCTGAAAGGTCTAGCTTACGCACCCGTTTCGCGAGCTCTCGCAGGATGTGCTTCACATCGCCTACGATTGGAACGTGAACGGGGATCGTTTTTGAAATCGAGGACGGGTCGATATCGATGTGAATGATCTTTGCTTTGGGCGCAAAGAGGCTCACTTTGCCCGTGACCCGGTCGTCGAAACGAGCGCCGACGGCGATCAAGCAGTCCGAATTCTGAACGGAATAATTCGCGTAATGCGTGCCGTGCATCCCGAGCATCCTCAAGGAAAGAGGATCATCCTCCGGGAATGCGCCGAGGCCGTGAACCGTAGTGGTCACCGGAATGCCGGTCTTCCTGGCAAATTCCGTGAGTTCGGTCGCCGCATTGGAGGCAATGCAACCGCCGCCCACGTAAAGAACGGGCCGCTTGCTGTCAAGAATCAACTCCGCCGCTTTTTCGATCTGCTTCGGGTGACCTTCGACCGTGGGCTTGTAGCCGCGGATATCAACGGTCTTGGGAAAAATAAACTCGGTTTTCGCGCGGCTCACGTCCACCGGAAAATCAATCAGGACCGGTCCCGAGCGTCCGGTCGAAGCAATGAAAAAGGCTTCGCGGACCGTCCGTGCCAAATCCTTAACGTCCTTGACGAGATAATTGTGTTTCGTGACGGGCCGCGTGATTCCCACCGTGTCGGCCTCCTGAAATGCGTCGCTTCCGATCACGTTCGTCGCCACCTGGCCCGTGATGCAAACCATCGGGACTGAATCCATGTAAGCGGTCGCAATGCCCGTGACGAGATTCGTCGCACCGGGACCGGAGGTGACTATCACGACGCCCGGTTTTCCGGTCGCACGTGCGAAACCATCGGCCATGTGCGCCGCGCCCTGCTCGTGACGGACGAGGATGAATTTCAACCCGGAGTCATACAAGGCATCAAAGGTCGGAAGGATCGCGCCGCCCGGGAGGCCGAAGAGAACGTCCACGCCCTCCCGCTTCAAACTCTCAATTAAAATTTGTGCGCCGGTGAGTTCCATAAAATTATTTCCCGAACATGTTCTTTTTCATTTCTTGAAGCGTTCCCTTCATTCCCCGCTTGGACTTCTGCTGGACTTTGAGGGAACGTGCCTCCGTCCCTTGCAAGAACCATTGAATCATTCGGTCCCGGTGAGCGGTGAAATCTTCCCCTGTTTTCAGGGAATCAAAAGTAATTTGATAACCCTTTTTCTCCAGTTCAGATGCCTTGGCCTCTACGGCTGGAAAAATTTCTCCCCCGGGATCAACCGCAACATAAAAAGGAACCTGCCTTTTTGAATTGGCGGTAGTCTTCATCATTCTCTGAAGCGGACCCGGCCAGGCTCTCCGGAAAAGCGCTGCGGCTGAAAATTCTTCCGGATGCTCCAACGCCAAGTAAGCGGCATATTGAGCTCCCGCTTCGATCCCCACCAGCAAAATCTGAGAAGAGGCAATGTGATATCTTTCCGATACCTCCTTCTTGATCCGAAGATACCAGTCATCCACCAACTGAGGAAGGGAGTTCTCTCTCACGTAGACAGTGCCCACCAGCAAAAACACTTGATTTTTTTTTGCCCAATCCGCCCATTGATTCATGACTTCTTTGGGCTCGTCGACGGTCCCGCCCAGCAGGACCACGAGCGGCCAGCCTTTTTCGGGCGTGTAGTCGGGTGGAACAAACAGGAAATACGGATATTTATTTTCCAGTTCGAGAAGCCCGGTCGGCGCCGTCCCGTAAAAATCGGCTGCGCGGGAGGCTCCTGTCGGGACACAAAAAAAGACCCCCAAAAGAAACGAAAGAAAAAGAATCGTCCGCCTGTTCATTGAAGTGAGCGTAAGTCCCTGAAAAGAGAGGGGTTATTATAACACAAGCTCTCCCCTTGTCAAAAACAGCCTCTAGGCCTTAAAAGAGACGCGCCCCCCTGATTGGTTCCAAGGGGCGGAGGAGGCAGAAATGGGGTGAGAGGGAAACGGTTTATTTCCCCAGTACCGCGGCTGCGTTGAGGACCCGGTGGAGCGGAGTCGTGATAGTGATCATCATGGATTCCCTAAAAAGTACCAAACTCAAGAGATCTAACTTGAAACTTCAAATGGTTTTAAAATCAGGATGAACTCGGTAGATGAGGATCTACACCGCTTACCAATGGTGATAAACAAGCACTCCGTTATAGTAAACGGCCCAGAGAACGCCGTTATAATATTGATAATCCCAGGAGGAAGTCACCTGGCCGCTTGCAGAATAGGTTGTGATGGTGAACCGGCTGATAATGCCCCTGCTCTCGTATTGATAATAGTAGATCGCCTGGGGAACGGTGCTGTTGGCATAATAAAGATAATTCAAAGAAGTTTTCTTGATGCCGCTTGAATAATAAGTCGTTGTCACAGCCCATTGGGGGGTATTGCCGGCGTCGTCGTTGAACTCCGTATTATCGATCTGGGAAGTGTACCTTTTGCCGCCGGCATCATCATCGTAAAGGTAAGCCAAAATATTCTTTTTCTTGCCGTCTGAAAAATAGGTTGTGACAGTCGACCGCTTGACTGTGCCATTTGAATTGTATTCTATGGAGACGGCTTCAGAAATTCCTCCTGCGGCGTCATATTTGTAACTATACGTTGTGAGTGTTCCGCCAGAAGAAACTTGAAGGATCACGTTTTTTTCAATGTCGACGCGAGTGACAATAGTGACAATATGCCCGTTGAAGCTGCTGAAATAACTGAAATCGACAACGCCCGGCATTCCGGAAACAAAACGAATGTCCGTTAAGTTCGTAGACACGGCTATCCCGGCCGCTGACGCAATCGGCTTTTTGCCGCCTTCTGTAAAATTTGAAAAAGGAATGAATACTAAAATACGATTCGATCTTCGATCACCGGCGTAATAAACACCTTTATTTGTGACGGTGAAATCTCCAATGGCGGCTTGATCGTCTTCCGCCATAAAATTGGCGAGTTGATTTCCCCCGCTGTCGTGGAGAATCAAATAATCTTGCGTAATGCAGCAATAGTTTGAGGATCCGCCGCGAGTTCCAAGCGCAAGCTTCTGCTCCCAAGTGACGCTATAATTTTTATCCGGCGACTTTTGCGTCCATGTAACAAGTCTTGTCGAACCCGTTGCGACATTCACCGCAACTGTTTTGTCTTCCGTTTTGATGATTAATTCCTCCCAGCTTGTGGTGTCGACCGTCGTTGTGACAAAGTAATAATCCAACACTTTCGCGTCAGCAGCCAAGTTGGTCTCAAAACTCCGAATATCGGTGGTGTGGCCCGTGGAAATAAACGTTACGTAAGCAGGAGAGACATCATAGGCACCGTAACCCAAATGGGCCCAAACGGAGGCGTCTGCATTGATAGCCGATTCGCGGGCAAGCACTCTTGTGGCATCGTATGGAGATAAAAATTTGATTTTGTCCGTCCCATCTGCTTTTAAGGAAGAAACCGTAAACGAAACATCATATTGCGGCCAGCCCAAAGGATTACCTCCGCCTCTCGTCACAGTCAAAGGCGTAAAGTTGCCGTTGATCATGACAAAATTGGGAAGATCCTGTATAGGTTCAAAATTTCCACCGGCCCGCGATGTGATGGCATCTAAAAGTATGGCCTGCTGCCCGGCCTTGAGCGTCACAAAATCGTACGTCGTGGTTCCATTGATCATGGTTGAAAACACGGGACCCGTCTTAATCGTATTCGTTAGTACCCGCGGATAATCCGGGTTGACCGTGACCTTTACAAAAGAAACTTCATTGGCTGGAACAAGCTTCGTTCCGTCTGCTGCCGTAATCACGTAATCATTTCCTTCAAGATCCTCCACCGTAGCTCCTCCGTAAGCGCCGGGGACGGTTGTGGAAGGAGAAGCTGATGAGGAAAGTGTCGTCTGTTGACTCAAAAATTCCGTTGAAGTCGTTTGGGTCTGAGTTGGTGTTTGAGGCTGGGTTTGGGTGCTTGTCGAACTGGTGCTCGTGACAGGAACAAGGCTTCCCGTGGGGTTCTGCGGCAGGAGGGGCTCAGCCGAATAACCCGGGATGGGAGAAATTTGCGATAAGAGCAGGAGAACGCTCGCTAAAATGTGAATCGTTTTATTGCGGGCTTTCTTTTGATTTTTAATTGTCCTCATCGTATCTGCCTTTGTTGGGTTATCTAGTTTCTTAAAATCTTTAAAAACTACTTAATAGATAACACATAATCCATGATTGTCAAGGGCACACTTCTTAAAAATTTTTAAGATCTCCCAACCTTTGAGAGTTAAAGGAGTTGGAGGGCGCCGACTAAGCGGGATTCTTGGAAACCTTGAGCGATTCGAGCTTTTGAGTGAGCTGGCGGGCCTTTTCCGTGATGCCGGACCAGTTGTTGGACCGGATGAGGGATTTGTCGAAGAAGGAGTGGCTCAAGGCCACCGCGCAGGCGTACTTGAGGTAATCAAAAGCATTCTCGAGCGTCACATCACCCGAGGCCATCAACTTGATGAAGGGAAGGGGACCCTTGAGAAACCGAAGGTAGGCTGATCCGCCGAATAAATGGGTTGGATAAATGTTCACGAGATCCGCCCCTTGTTGCCACGCATTCATGGCCTCGGTGGGCGTCACCGCACCCTGAATGAGAAACGTGCCATTATTTTTTCCGACACTCATCACCTCGCGGTCCGTGTAATGGGTCGCGAGAAACTGGGCGCCTGCGTTGATGGCCCGTTGGGCCATCTCGCCGTCTGTTACAGTGCCCGCGCCGACGAGGAGTCCTTCTTTTTTTGCCCAGCTCTCAATGAGCCGCGCGGCCTGCGGGATGGTCATCGTGATTTCGATGATTTTAATTCCGCCTTCCGTGACGGCCTTGAGGAGTTCCTCGGCGTCTTCATTTGAACTGGCACGAATCACAGCCACGAATTTATTTTCTTCGAAGAACTTCAACGTTTCGTCCATCTTTTTTTCTCCGTCCTCCCGGATTTTTTGCTGTCGACCACCCGCAACTTCTTGCTTTGACTTGGATTATAAGGAACTTTGGAAGAAGGTGTCAACATCTGAATACCTTTTTCTCCCTCGAGAGAGCGGATCCGGTCGCGCAGACGGGCGGCTTGTTCGAAGTCAAGCGACCGGGCGGCGAGCTCCATTTTCTCTTTGAGATGTGTCAGGTAACTTTTGAGATCATGCTCCTCTTTCTCCTCCCCCACCACTTCGGAAACCCATTCCTCCGCCCGTCGATATTGCTCGATCCCGGTCCGGATCTCCTTTTGAATGGAAGTGGGCGTGATGCCTTCCTTTAGATTGTATTCCATCTGAATCTTCCGCCGCCGGGCCGTCTCCTCCATCGCCCGTTTCATCGAATCGGTAACCGTATCGGCATACATCAGGACTTTGCCGTGGATGTGGCGCGCGGCCCGGCCGGCGATCTGAATGAGCGAGACCTCGCTCCGGAGAAACCCCTCCTTATCTGCATCGAGGATAGCCACAAGCGACACTTCCGGAAGATCGAGTCCTTCCCGGAGGAGATTGATTCCCACGATGCAGTCGTATTTCTGGAGCCGTAGGTCTCGCAAGATTTCCATCCGCTCAAAGGCATCGAATTCAGAATGAAGGTAATGGACCTTGATCCCCACCTCCTTCAGATAACGGGACAAGTCCTCGGCCATCCGTTTCGTGAGGGTGGTAATAAGCACTCTTTCATTTTTCTTCGCGCATCTCTTGATCTCAGCAATCAAGTCATCAATCTGCCCTTCGGTCGGCCGGACTTCGATCTGGGGATCCACGAGCCCGGTGGGCCGGATGATTTGCTCCACCACTTTTTGGGCCCGTTGCATTTCATAAGAACTGGGTGTCGCGGAAACATAAATGATCCGTCGGACCATCCGATCGAATTCCTCAAAACGAAGCGGCCGGTTGTCCAGGGCCGACGGCAGGCGGAATCCGTGTTCGACGAGCACCTTTTTGCGGGAGACGTCCCCGTTGTACATTCCCCGGAGCTGGGGAATTGTTTGATGGGATTCATCAATCAGGACCAAAAATTCTTTCGGGAAATAATCGAGGAGGGTGTAAGGCTTGGAGCCCGGCGCACGGCCTGAGAGGTGGCGAGAATAATTCTCGATCCCGGAGCAATACCCAACCTCCCGGAGCATTTCAAGGTCATAGCGCGTGCGGGATTCAAGCCGCTTGGCCTCGAGGTCCTTCCCCTGAGCGATCAATTCTTTCACGCGCCCGGCCAGTTCCTCACGGATGGCCTGGATCGCCTGCCCGAGCCGGTCTGAAGACGTCACGAAGTGCTTGGCCGGGTAAATGGCGAGCTTGTCAAGATTCTTTAAGGGGTTGAAATGACGGGCTTCGAGAAGCTCAATCGATTGGACCCGGTCGTCCTCGATTTCAATCCGGTGCGGGTTCTCGCCGTAGGCCGGGAAAAGGTCAATCCGCCCCCCGCGCACGCGAAAGGCGCCGCGCTTGAGCTCGCCCTCCACCCTTTCATATTGAATGCCGATGAGGGCCGAGAGAAATTGATCCCGCTCGAGGGCTTGGCCCTTTTCGATTTGGACCAGCATCCCCTGCCAATCTTCGGGTGAGCCTAAACCATAAATGCAGGAAACGCTCGAGACCACGACCACGTCTTCGCGCGAAAGAATAGAGCTCGTGGTACGCAACCGCAACCGGTCGAGGTCATCATTGATGGAGGCATCTTTTTCAATGTAGGTGTCCGTGTGGGGGATGTACGCTTCGGGCTGGTAGTAATCATAATAGGAGACGAAGTACTCGACCGCATTTTCGGGGAAAAATTCCTTGAGCTCGCTATAAAGCTGGGCCGCGAGGGTCTTATTGTGAGAGATGACGAGCGCGGGCCGGCCCCACTTCGCAATCACTTGGGCCATGGTAAAGGTCTTGCCAGAACCGGTGACGCCCACGAGGACCTGCTCACGAAGTCCTGCCTCGAGTCCTTTCACGAGCCCAACGATGGCCTGCGGCTGATCGCCTTTGGGCTTCAGATTGGAAACTAATTTAAAGGAAGTAGACAACCTGGCTATTTGGGGGGCAGACCCAATCCCTTGGGAGGTTTCGGTCGCCGCGTTCCGGGAGGGTAACTTTCTTCTTGTGTCATAGTCTTTAGTTTTTCATAAACTTTTTGGACCGGGACGTGTTCTCCAGAGTGACCCAGCGGAAGGGGACAATGGCCTGTCACTTGAAATTCATTTTCAATGTCTTTTTCCCAGACAACGATAACCGTTGGATCCCGACCAGGAATCGAAAAATCCCTTCCGCCTTTTGGCCGCCATTCCGTCTCGACGGTGCGCAGCAATTTCTTTTCAAAAAATCCGCAAGGACCCTGCGGAGGACCCACCGGCTGTCCGGCTGGAACGGCTCCAGCGGCCGGCGGCGGATTCACCACGGGCGGTTTGAGCGGAGGCTTTTGAGCCTGAGTCTTGTTCCGTTTTTTCTCGGCTGCCTCTCTGGCCAAAGCGGCCTTTTGAAGCTCGGCCTCCTTTTTTTTCACGGCCTCCAATTTATCGAGAAAATCTTTTTCCAACTCATCCTGGGGTTCAAACTTTTTCTTCCCTTTTTTTCCACTGGGTCCCGGCGTCACGTCCACCTGGGTCCCCATCGGAACGCCTCCCCCTCTTTTCTCCAGCGCCTCCTTGGCCTTTTGGAATTCTTCCATGGCCTTTTTGTACTCATCCTCAAGCTCCTGCTCCCTCTTTCTCAGCTCTTCCAATTCACTTTCATCGGTCGCGCTGATCTTTTCCGTCTCTTCGGATAACACCTTGGCCTTGGCGCCCGTGAGTTGAACCGAATTCCAAAGATCATCGATACCGGGATCGAGCTTCTCCTTCTTTTCAGATGTCAATTCACCCACTTGTTCGTAAACTTTTTTCCGAAGATCCTCCTTCGTGACCGGATTTCCCTTCAGGGTGGAGACAAAAAGCCAGGTTGTCCATTGAACAATCGTATCCCGCTCTTTCTCCGGTCGTTTCGAATAGGGAGTCTTGTAGATACCCTGCCGTTGGAGTTCCTTCGTGGTCTGGATGACGGCCTGTGTTCCCCCGAGTTGTATTCTCCAATCCGCATTGAGCGTCTCCGGATCAAGGAGCGCCAACTCATCTTTGTCTTCCGGGCCCGCCGGCCGGACCCGCGCATCCAAGCAGATGCCAGTCAGGGGAATGGCTTTCGTCTCCCTCGGCGCCAGAGTGGTCTCAACCGTCTCTGTGAGCACATAATTTTGGACTCTGCCTGTCTTGGAAGCCAGGATGGTCGGTGGAATTCGAATGAAAAAGGCTTCGTCGGAATGATTAACGAGCGTCAAGGTAGCGACATGACCGATGGTTTCTTTGGTTCCCACGATCGAGAGGCTGACTTTCTCAGGATCAAGCTTCGTGGGGAAAGCGAATGCCAGTTGTTGTAATGCATCTTTTAGTTTTTTAATTCTTTCCTTGAGCTTGTCTTTGACAGAAGATTGCGGGAGGTCCTCTACCGCCTTCTCTGCGGGCTCGATCAAAGGCGGGACTTGGCCCTTTGCGGCTTCCCGTTCCGTCCTCGCTTGCTCGAGGGCTTGTGTGGCCGCTCCCAAAGCCTTCTCGCTTTCTTCGGCTTTTTTCTCGGCCCCCTCGGCAATCTTTTCCGCCTTCTCGGCCGCCTTGATATCTTCTTGTTTTCCCGTCTGATTCGCCTTTTCCCTGGCCGCATTCGCCTCTTCTCTCTTTTTCTGGGCATTCTGGCTATCTTGGAAGGCTTGGCTCTGTTTTTTAAACCAATCGCTATCTGCTTGCTTCGCTCGATCGCTCGCACGCTGGGCGTTCTGAAGCGCTTTCTCAGCAGCTTCTACTTTCTCCTTGGCCTCTTTACTCGAAGAAGCAAATCCTGAGGGGACCGCTGCCATAAGCGCAAAAGCCAATACCCCTGTCAGCCCCATAGCGTTTCTTAATCCTCTTTTCAACCTCATGCTGCTTTCTCCTTTTTTGTGACCGTGATTCACAATAATTTCGATGACGGCCCCGTGAGCTGAATCTCCTCCCAGGTGGAAGGCAAGGGAGGGACCGGATAGAGGCTAAAAGTATAAGCGAGAGAGGAACCGCCACGGTCCTTCATTTCGGCTTTTAACTGCCAAGGCTCTTGAGAGGGGCTCGGCCGAGGACGTTCAAACTCGGCAACACTTGAAAAAATTCCCGTACCAGCAGTTTTTGGTTCTACCCATTCGACTTCTTCGGTCGTTGCTCGGTGGGTACTTTGCGTCCTTGATAATGCAAGAGGCGTCAATCCACTTACAAGCCCAACGGTTGAGAGTCCCGAACTCGCATGGCTTGCAGCCTCTGTCCCATACTTCCCAGCACCATAAGCGGCTGAATGCGAAGGGCTGGAGCCAGATAAGGCCGTGCTTAACCCAGCTCCCAGCAAGGCTGAACCGATTTTTGCCATTGATGATTTGGATTTTTTTGATTTCAGTACTGGAATAGGCCGTAATTTTCCTAAGTTCCTTGCGGCCTGTTCACTCACATTATAAGTTTGATAGGGTGCATAGCTCATCCCTTCCGGCGAGACCAACTGGACTTTTTCTAATGTGACTGCTCCCGGTGGATCAGAAATGAATTCGACTTTGAAAATCTTTTCATCCCTTTGAATCACGAAGGCATCAACCCTGATATGCTTCTGGGTGTCCTGATAAACCGTTATCTTGGCATCCGAAACATCCTTTGCGAACAAAGCCGTTTCGAAAAACAGAGTGGTAAAAATAATAAGAAGAGTTAGGATCCGCTGCATCTCTTCACTTGTTCTTTTAAACAAAATAGGCCTTCACCACGTACTGGCCGAGCATGCGCTGGGTATTGAAGTAGGATCCATTCAAGGCGATGGCATTGGCCATCACGTCGAGGAAGCGGTCTCTACTCTGATAAAAAAGCGGGATGATATTCTCGGCGAGCTTGAGATAAAGCGACGCGGCCGGATTTTTTTCATCGATGAACCAACCCGTCACGCCCTCGATGTGGCCCTCGATCCACCAGCCGTCGAGAATGCTCAGGCTCGGGATGCCGTTCACGGCGGCCTTCATCCCGCTCGTCCCGGAGGCCTCGAGCGGCGGCTCGGGATTGTTGAGCCAAAGATCCACGCCGGAGGTGATGAACTTGGCAAGTTCCATGTCGTAATTTTCCAGATAAACAATCGGAATGTCGTTCTTGAGGGTTCCCTTCGCCTGATGGATCCGCCGGATAAGTTCCTTGCCCGCTTCGTCATGGGGATGGGCCTTCCCTCCGTAGAGGATCTGGAAGCGGCCCGACTTGGCCACGATCCGCTTGAGCCTTTCCAAGTCTTGGAAAATGAGGTCGGCCCGCTTGTAGGCCGTGGCGCGCCGGGCGAAACCCACGGTGAAAAGATTCACGTCCATCCGGACGCCCATCCTTTTCTCAACCTGGTCCAACAGGTGTTGCTTGGCATCCATGTGCGCTTCCCAAAGTTCCAGCTTGGGAATCTTGAGCGCGTGACGCAGGCTCGAATTGTCCTGCCGCCAACCGGGGATATGACGGTCAAAAAGTTCTTGAAGGGGTTTCGCGGCCCATGTCGCAGCGTGGATCCCATTGGTGATGGAATCAATGTTTTCGTCGGCAAACATCTGCCTGGAAATTTCTCCGTGTTTCTTGGCGACGCCGTTGACGTAGCCCGACAAATGGAGGGCTAGATGGGTCATATTCAGGACGTCGTGGTCAAAGAGGTCTTTTAACTTGAGGACTTGGCGGGGACCCAGCATCTTCTCTACAAGGTCTTTGGAAAACTGGTCGTGACCAGCCGGGACCGGTGTGTGGGTCGTGAACACACAACGTTCTCTCACTCGCTCGACATCACCCTCGCGGACCGCGTGACGAGCGTCTTTTGCGAGCTGCTCTTCGAGGAGTTCGAGCGTGAGGAAACTGGAATGCCCTTCGTTCATATGAAAGCGTTCAATCGCCCGGTGACCCAATGCACGAAGCATCTTGACACCGCCGATCCCGAGAATGATTTCTTGCGCCACCCGGTAGCGCGCTTCACCCCCATAAAGGAAATGGCTCAAGGTCCGGTCCCACTCGGAATTTTTCTCAAGGTCCGTATCGAGGAAGTAAACTGGAATTTCGAAACCCGTCGTCCCCACCATGTCATATTGCCAGGCCCGCACGAGGACTTTTCGCCCTTCAATCGTGACCGCAATCTGCTTCGGGATTTCCTTCAGATAATGTTCGATCTTCCAATCCTCAGGGACCTCGGTCTGTTGGCCTTCGGGATCAAGTTTCTGCCGGAAATAGCCCTTCCGATAAAGGAGGGTTACGGCCGCCATGGGGATCTGCATGTCGGCCGCCGAACGAATCGCATCACCGGCAAGGACGCCGAGCCCACCTGAATAAGTAGGCATCCCCGGCTCGAGCCCGACCTCCATTGAAAAGTAGGCGATTTTCCGTTTCACGGGAAAGGCGGGCTTACCACTTTTTGAAAACGAAAAAGACACACAGAATGAGCCAGCTTACGGCAATCACCTTCCAGAGCGCTGCGTGCTTGAACCGCAGGTGCCCGTACCAGGCGATGGTCATGAAAATATTGGAGATGGTCAGTAAAATGACAGCGGCCATTTGTGAATAGTATACCCGCTATTTTAAAAGATTCGTTTTCCGTCTCAAGGTGCGCAGCACGAGGTATACCGTGAGTCCCCCGAGGAAGGCCACTCCCCAGAAAATGCGGAATTTAAACTCTCCCTCCGCCAACCAATTGGCTAAAATCTTTAGGCCGATGAAGGCCGCGATGATCCCGAAAAATCCGGAGTATTCCCTCCTCAGGATCATCTTCACGGAAAACTTTCGGCTCGGACGCTTCCACTTTTTGAGATCGGGCCAAAAGACGGGTGTTTCATTCGCCCATTTTTCGTAAGCCAACCCAAATTTCCGCCGCAAGAATTCCTCTTCGGCGAACATGATCTTTTCGTAATAAATCCAGAAGAGAAAAACCATCGCCAACGCAAACCACCAGACCTCCACGAAGAGGGAAAACCCGAACATGATGAGAAAATTTCCGAGATACAAGGGATGCCTGACGACGGAATAAACCCCTTCGGTATTGAGGGACTCGGCGAGCTGGCCTTTTGTGTTCCGGCCGGAAGTCCCCTCAGCCACCCAACCGAGGGTGAGGCAGCGAAAGGCAAACCCGAGGAAGGAAAGTGTGATGCAAAAAACCTCCCACAGGGTCTGGGCCGTGCTGCCGAAGACGACCTCAACCTGTTCGGAATGCCGAAGCGCTAAAAGAAGCAGTGGTACGATCAGGAAGGGGAGGTAGCTGCGCCTCTGAAAAAGCCAGTTCCCCGTCTTTTCAAATTCTTCTTTAAGGGGCATGGTTAAACTCCTTTTGAATTCAAAGCCATCTCCGAATGCGATCCTTGTAATTCAGGTATTCCTTCCCGAACTTCTCCCCCATCTTTTCTTCCTCATAAGGAATGAATGTCACGTTGAGGGTCAGAAAGAAAGCAAGCGGAATGAGAAAAGCGGGGAATGTTCCCAGAAAGAAGGCGATGCCCGTCAAAATGAGGGTGATGCCGAGATACATCGGGTTGCGAGTGAAGTGGTAGGGCCCTTCCTGAACGAAGGCTGTCGATTCCTCGTGGGGATGGACCGCTGTTTCTTTACTTTTGAAAAGCAGCCAGGCCCAGGTCATCAGACCAAACCCGAGTCCGAGCAGGATCATCCCCAGCAAGGGAGCAGAAAATTGGATCCAGCCCGCCAAAAGCCAAAAAAAGTGCAGCACGAGCCCGATCAGAAGATAAAACAGCGCCCACTTCGGCGGCACAATATCGATGGGCCTCATAAGATCCTCAGTGAAAAATCCAATGCTGGCGCCGAATGCGTGAGGCGGCCGATGGAGATGCGCTGGACGCCGGTTTTTGCGACCGCCCGGACGTTCGCAAGGTTGACGCCGCCCGAGGCTTCGAGCTCCGGCATCGGGCGCCGGTCGGTCGAGCGGCGGTCGGCCGCTGGGTCATCCGGCACCGTGCGGTCGGCACGGCGGCGGATTTGGTAGCGCGTGCGAAGTACTTGATCAAGCCCCTTCACAAAAATAACCGCACGTTTCAATTCAGAAACGGAAAAATTGTCGAGGAGAATCCGGTCAGGAACAAAGGGGCTCTCGAGAAGACGAGCGAGATTTCTGATATTCCGGACCTCGACCTCAATTGGAATTTTCATCCGTTTCTTCGTCGTTGCAAGAACACGAAGCATCCGAGGCAATTTCAGAGAGCGAAGCGCCGCCCAGTGGTTGTCTTTCACGAGAATTTCCTCGAAGAGGCCAAAGCGGTGATTTTTCCCGCCGCCGCATTTCACGGCGTACTTCTCAAGCGAGCGCCAAAGCGGCGTGGTTTTGCGTGTGTCATAGATTTTTACTTTCGTGCCACGAACTTTATCCACATAGTGCCGTGTGAGCGTGGCAATCCCCGAGAGATGGCCCAAAAAATTAAGCGCGGTTCGTTCGGCTTCGAGGATCGATCGCGTCCGTCCGCGGACGGTCATCACTTTCTGTCCCTTCTTCACTCGAGCTCCTTCCTTCGCACCCAGTTTCACACGAAGACCGCGGTCTTGCAAGTGGAAGACTTCCGCCGCCACGGGCCCGCCAGAGAAAACCCCCGCGTCTTTTGCCAAGATCACAGCCTCGCTCTGCTGATTTTTTGGAATCAGAGCTTGCGTGGTGATATCGCCTCCACCGATGTCCTCGGCGAGTGCTTTTTTGAAAAGGGAACGAAGGTTTGAATCCATCAAGCGAGATCAAAAAGAAGAATTTCAGCATCTTGCTTTGCCGCAAGGGAAATCGTTTTCTCGTCACTGACGCTGGCTCCGTCGCCCGCCTTGAGGGCACGCTCATTCACATTCACTTCACCCCTCGCAACTTGAATCCACGCGTGCCGGCTCGCCTTGAGAGGGTGCGAAACCGATTCCTTCGCCTTGAGAAGCGATGTGTAAACTTGGATGTCCTGATGAATCTTCACCGCACCCTTTTCGGGCGCGCTTGACGCAACGAGGCAAAGCCGGCCGCGCCGTTCTTTTTCGGAAAAGGCACGCTGCTCGTAACTTGGCGGAAGATCTTTTTTCTCGGGCAAGATCCAAACTTGTAGAAGATGGACTGGATTTTTCTTGGAATGATTGAATTCGCTGTGCGTGACACCCGTCCCCGCGCTCATCCGCTGGACCTCGCTCGGCCGAATGACGGAACCATTGCCCAAATTATCACCGTGTTCGAGCTCACCTTCGATCAGGTACGTGAGAATTTCCATGTCGTGGTGCGAGTGCGGATGGAATCCCGCGCCCGGCTTTACCACGTCTTCATTGATCACGCGAAGCGCACGGAACTGAGTGTGTTTCGGATCGTCATATTGATCGAATGAAAACGTGTGCCAACTGTCGAGCCAATCAAGCACGGTGTGGCCTCGTTCCTCCGCCCGACGAACTGTGATCATTTCTCGCTCTGCTCGAAAAGCGCGAGGTGTTCCTGATGGGTCTTGAGGAGCGCCTCGAGGTCGAGGAGTTTCCCGCGCTCTTCGGCGACGAGCTCCTCGGGTGCATTCTCGACGAACTTCGGATTATCGAGCTTGGTCTGGATCGAGTGGATGTATTTCCCGGTCTCCTCGATTTTCTTTTCGATCCGGGCACGCTCCTTCTCGGGATCGATCACGCCCTCAATCTGGATGAAGACCTCAACCTCGGAAGCCGCGTGGCCCACAAATGATTTGGAACCCTGGAATTCTTTTTTGGACTCAATCGAATCGAGACGGGCCAGCTTCTGGATTTCCCGCTCAAAGACAAGAAGCGCCTTGTGCGCGGACTCCGAGCGGTATCGAATCACGGCCTTCAAAGCCTGCCCCGGCGGGAGATTGAGATGGGCCCGGATTTCGCGGACCGCGCCGACGGTTTGTTCGAGAACCCGGAAGCTCTCCTCTGATTCAGCATCCTGAAACCGGTGTTTGGCCTCGAAAGGCCATGATGCAAAGAGAATCGTCTCGGGCCACTTCTCCTTGTCTTTCGCGATCTGGCGCATCTTCTGCCAAAGTTCTTCGGTGATGAAAGGCATAGAGGGATGGAGCAGACGGAGCGTGCGTTCAAAAACGAAAAAGAGAACCTTCTGCGTCTCGCGCCGTTCGGCGGTGCCGTTGGCGGCGAGACTTGATTTTGCGAGTTCGATATACCAGTCACAAAGTTTTCCCCAGACAAAGTGATAAATCTCGGTCGCGGCCTGCGCGAGGGCAAACCGGCTGAGATTTCCCTCCATCGTATTCGCCACTTCTTCGAGGCGCGAGAGAATCCAACGGTGAATCGGTGCGAGTTTCTTATAATCAAATGAAGGGTTGAGGTCGCCTTCCTTGAAATCCTCCAAGTTCATGAAAACAAACCGGGCCGCGTTCCAGATCTTGTTGGTGAAATTGCGGCCGACCTCGAATTTTTCACGCGAGAGGTAAACGTCCTGTGCGGCGAGCATCACAAGACTTTGCCGAAGCGCATCGGCCCCCATCTCGTCGATCACTTCCAAGGGATCGATCGCATTGCCGAGCGACTTCGACATCTTGAGACCGGATTGGGCGCGGACCGTCCCATGGATTAAAACATTTCGGAAGGGAACCTCTCCCCGGAATTCGAGCCCGGCCATGATCATCCGCGCGACCCAGAAGAAAAGGATTTCAGGCGCCGTGACCAAATCCGAGGTGGGATAAAAATATTTGAGGTCCTCGGTTTCATCCGGCCAGCCGAGCGTTGAGAAGGGCCAAAGCCACGAGGAAAACCACGTGTCGAGAACATCCGGGTCGCCTTCAATCGGAATCGGATGGCCCCACCAGATTTGACGGGAGATGCACCAGTCGCGGATATTCTCGAGCCAATTCGTGTACACCTTGTTCCAGCGCTCGGGTGTGATCTTGACCTTCCCTTCGGCGTGCGCCTTCAAGGCCTTCTGGGCCAGCGGCTTCATCTTGACGAACCATTGCTTGGAAAGATAAGGCTCAACCACCGTGTGACACCGGTAGCAATGCGGGACCGAGTGACGATGCGGGACTTCCTTTTCGAAAAGTCCTTCGCTTTTTAAATCCTCGATAATTTTTTTTCTCGCATCGAATCGGTCGAGGCCCGCATAAGGAGCCCCGAGGTCGTTGATTCTTGCATCCGGATGAAGGATGTTTCGGACTTCGAGCTTGTGGCGCTCACCCATCGCGAAGTCATTCGGGTCGTGCGCAGGCGTGACTTTCACGACGCCGGTCCCGAATTCCGGATCCACGAAATCATCCTCGATTACGCGAAGCAAACGGTTTTGGAGCGGCAAATAAACTTCTTTCTTTTCGATATTTTTATAGCGCTCATCCTTGGGATTCACGGCTATGGCGGTGTCGCCGAGCATCGTCTCGGGCCGGGTCGTCGCAATGAGGGGCGCTCCTTCCTTCGCGAGCTTCCCCGATTTCGGGTCCTTCACGAGGTAATAATAGTAGTAGAGCTTGCCTTCGGTTTCCGTGTACGGGGCCTCTTCATCCGAGAGCGCGGTCTGACAGCGCGGGCACCAGTTGATGATGTAATTTCCCTGATAGATCAATCCTTTCTTGTGAAGGAGCGTGAAGGCTTCGCGCACGGCGGCTGATCGTTCCTTGTCCATCGTAAAACACTCGCGCGACCAATCGCAAGAAGCACCGAGCCGGCGGAGCTGCCTCGTAATCGTGCTGCCGTGCTCTTCTTTCCATTTCCAGACTTCCTCAAGGAATTTTTCGCGGCCAAGTTGATGCCGGGTTTTTCCTTCCTGGGCGAGTTTTTTTTCGACGACATTCTGCGTCGCGATGCCGGCGTGGTCCGTCCCGGGGACCCAAAGCGTGGGGTCACCTTTCATCCGGTGCCAACGCACGAGGATGTCCTGGATGGAGTTATTGAGCGCGTGGCCCATATGGAGAATCCCAGTCACGTTAGGCGGGGGGATGACAACGACGTAGGGCTTTTTCTTTGAGTCCGTCTTGGGCTTGAAGAAGCCGCGCGATTCCCAAAGCCCGTACCACTTCGCTTCGACTTCCTTGGATTGATAACGCGAAGAAAGCTCGGTCATTCCTTGGCGAGCTTGTACTCGACGGCGTCAATCAGGGCCTTCCAGGAGGCTTCGATGATGTTTTTGTCGACGCCCACGGTGGTCCAATCCTGACCGCTCTTCTTGTCCTGAAAAGTGATGAAGACCCGGACCTTGGCGGCGGTCCCCGCCTTGGAATCGACCACCCGCACCTTGTAATCGGTGAGGTGGATCTCGGTGATGACCGGATAGAATTTCTCGAGGGCTCCCCGGAGCGCGGTGTAAAGGGCGTCGACCGGTCCGTCGCCTTTGGCCCTTTCGGTTTTTTTGGGCTGAACGGCTTTGCCTTTGACCGATTTGATGGTCACTTCCGCCTTGGCCTGCGGGGACTTGTCTCCAATGTCCTCCGCTTCCACGCAAACTTTTTCGAGTTCAAAAAACTTTTGAACCTTGCCGCATTCCTTCGAAATGAGCAGTTGAAAACTCGCCTCAGCGGCCTCGAATTGGTATCCCTCGTTTTCCAGCTTCTGAATTCGCTCGAGGATCCGCCGCGTCTCGGGAGAATCTTTCTTGAGGTCCACGCCGAATTCCTTGGCCTTCACGAGGAGGTTGGTCCGTCCTCCAAGCTCGGAGGAAAGAAAACGCCGCCGGTTCCCCACGAGTTCCGGATGGATGTGTTCATAGGTCCGGGCGTTTTTCTGCATCGCGTCGATATGGACGCCGCCCTTGTGGGCAAAGGCGGAGCGGCCCGTGAAGGGCTGGTTCGTCTCAACCGGCATGTTACAGATCTCGGCCACGTAGTGGCTCATCTCGGTGAGTTCCTTTAATTTCTCATCCGGAAGGCAACGCTTCTCCATCTTGAGCTGAAGGACCGGAATCACGCTTGTGAGGTTGGCATTGCCGCAGCGTTCGCCGTAACCATTGATGGTCCCCTGGACGAGAATGGCGCCCTCCTCCACGGCGGCGACGGAATTGGCGACCGCAAGGTTGCAGTCGTTGTGACAATGAATCCCGAGCGGGGTTTTCACGGTTCTTTTCACTTCGCCCACCGCTTTTTTAATTTCCGCCGGGATCGAGCCGCCATTTGTGTCACAAAGCGTGAGGTTGTCTGCTCCGGCCCTCGCGGCCTCCCGTAACGTCTTGAGGGCATATTCGGGGTTGGTCTTGAAGCCGTCGAAGAAATGCTCGGCGTCATAAATCACCTCGAGACCCTTTTCCTTTAAATAGGAAACCGTTTCATGAATCATCTTAAGATTTTCTTCAAGCGTGGTCTTGAAGACTTCGGTCACGTGAAAGTCCCAGCTCTTTCCAAAGATCGTGACCGCCTTCGTCCCAGCCTCGACGAGCGAGCGGATGTTGGGATCCTCTGAAACCTTTTTGTCCGCGCGGCGCGTGGAGCCGAAGGCCACGATCCGGGCATTCGCCGCACCTCGTTTCTGAATGCTCTTGAAGAAATCCACATCCTTCGGATTGGAGGGCCATCCGCCTTCGATGTAATGGATGCCGAACTGGTCGAGGCGCTTGGCAATGTGGAGCTTGTCATCGAGGGACAGACTGATCCCTTCACCCTGGGCCCCGTCCCGCAATGTCGTGTCGTAGAGAAAAACTTTTTCTTCCTTCATTTCTTTCCGAGTCCGAACTCCTTATGAATCGCTTGGACCGCCTCCCTGCCTTTCTTGCCTTCGATCACGCATGAAATTTTAATCTCCGAAGTCGAGATCATTTCGATATTGATCCGACGCTTCGCAAGGGCGCCAAACATCTTGGAAGCGACGCCCGAATGCGAACGCATGCCGACCCCCACCACGCTGATCTTCGCGATGTCTTCGTCACAGGAAACGTGCTTCGCCCGGACCGAACGCGCCGCTTCGCGTACGACCTTGAGGGTTTTGGAGAGAGCGCCCTTCGCCACTGTGAACGAAATGTCGGTGGAACGGGTCTCGGTTTTGTTCTGAATGATCATGTCCACGTTGATATTGGCGTCGGCCAGTTTCTTGAATATCTTCGACGCGACGCCCGGCTGGTCGGGCACCTTAAAAATCGTGACCTTGGCCTCGCTCGTGTTTAACGCCACGCCGCTCACAACGACTTCTTCCATTTTCCTCGTCTCCTTCGTGATCAAAGTGCCTCCGCCATTCTTTTGCGAGTGTTTCACCCAGATGGGAACGTTGAATTTTTTCCCGACTTCAATGGAACGCGAGTGCATCACCTGCGCTCCGAGCGAGGCGAGTTCCAAGATTTCATCGTAGCTCACTCGGTCGAGCTTGCGGGCATCGGGACAGATCCGGGGGTCCGCCGTGTAGATGCCGTCGACATCCGTGTAAATCTCACAACTCCCAGCCCCCAGGGCCTTGGCGAGCGCCACCGCCGTCAAGTCCGATCCGCCGCGGCCAAGCGTGGTGATCTCGCCGCCTTCGGTCTTTCCCTGGAATCCTGCGACGACCACGATGTTCCCTTTTCGAATCGCTTCTCGGATGCGGTCCGTATTGATATCGAGGATCCGGGCCTTCGTGTGATAACGGTCCGTGATGATCCCGACCTGGGGGCCGGTGAATGACACGGCCTTTTCGCCCCGTTCATGGATCGCCATCGCAAGGAGTGCGACCGAAACCTGTTCGCCCGTCGCCAGGAGCATGTCGAGTTCGCGTTCGCTTGGGTCCCAAGTGATCTCACGCGAAAGTTCAATCAACTCATCGGTCGTGTCGGCCATCGCGGAGACCACGACGACGAGCCGGTGACCCTTCCGCTTCGCGGCAACGATGCGTCTCGCCACGCGCTTGATGCGCTCCACATCTCCAACCGAAGAACCGCCGTATTTTTGAACGATGAGGCTCATGGGGAAAATTAAATGCTTTCCTTGCGGGAAAGAAGAAGGTTGAGGAGCTCGGTCCGCTTCTCGACGTGAAAGGCCGAGTTCTTCGCGGCAAGCTCGGTCATCCGTTCATTCTCATCGGGCATCACATTTTTTCCGGCGAGGACGAAGGGCGTCACGTCCCGGACCGGTTTCCGGAGCGAGGTCGCGAAGGTCTGGGCGCTCGTGATGAGGATCCGCATTTCGCGGTGCTTCTCGAAATATTCCCGGGCCTTCGAAAGGATGAAGAAATCGATCCCCTCCAGGGCCGCAATTTTTGCCTTGATCTCTCCGGCCGCCGAGGCCTGTTCGCAGGCGCGGACGTGCACCACCACCAAATCCTTTTCCTCCAGCGCTTCGACCAGGGCTTTTCCTTTTTTCTCGTAGTTGGTCTCCAAATCTCCCGTGGCGCCGCTCACTTCCAGGATCGTGAGGCCTGCGAGGCGTCCCGCGCCCCGGGCGTACTCGATCCCTGCCACAAGGGCCCCGGAGAGCCCGCAACGGTCGGAAAACTTTTCGATCGGAGGGGTCGTTCCTTGTCCCGAAAGCCAGATCATGTTGGCGGGGTTTTCAGCCAGATCGACCCGCACTTGATTGATCTCGTGATCTTGAAGAAGAAGCCGGGCATCATACATTAATTTTTTGAGGAGTTCCTCCCCCGGTCCCTTCGGAAGATAAGCTTGCAGGGGCTTCGCCACCACCTCTTCCGCGGGAAAGGTCCGGGCCGAAAGGGCGCTCAGGCCGTGAGCGTCTTTCAAGACCGCGAGATGACGATAGCGGTTCCCGGCAAAGAAACGGACGAAATCGCTCGCGAGCTTTTTATTGAGGTGCGCGATGAGCGCCTTTGCTTCCTTCGTGGCAATGTTGCCGGCCGTGGCGTCGGCCATGACCCCGTTCGATTCCGTAATGAGATTCATTCGGAAGGCCACCTCGTTGGCCTCCATCTTGACTTCCAAATTGGCGGCTTCGAGGGGTCCGGGACCGTGATAATATTGTTTTGGATCGTACCCAAGCGTGGCAAGGAAGGCGGCCTCGGGGGAAGCATCGAATCCGTCATCGAGCGGCTTCGCCTGACCCACTTTCCCTTGCTTGGCAAAGAAAGCCAGGTTGGCGAGCTTGCCGGCTTCGAGCGGAGTTTTCCCCTCCAACTCCTCCACCGGATGATCGGAGGCGGCATTCAAAACAATCATCACGTATTTCATAGAGAAATGGCCCTCAACACGGCTTCCTTCCGCGGCTCCACGATGCGGGGTTTGTCATTGAAGCTCAAGGCATAATCGGGGTCTTTGAGACCCGATCCCGTGAGCGTGCAGACAATCTTGGCGCCCTTCTGGTCCTTGAAATATTTTTTCTTCGTGAGTTTGATGACACCGGCCACGGCCGCTGCAGAAGCCGGCTCTGCGAAAACGCCCTCCTTTTCCGCAAGGTAACGGTAGGCCCATCCGATTTTCTTGTCCGTCACCGAATCGATGAGCCCGCCCGATTCATCCCGGGCCTGTTCCGCCGCTTTCCAACTCGCGGGGTTTCCGATCCGGATGGCAGTGGCGATGGTCTCCGGTTTTTCGATCGGATGGCCCTTCACGATCGGGGCCGAGCCCGCGGCCTGGAACCCCAGCATCCGGGGAAGCGTTTCCGAGCGGCCCGCTTTCTTGTATTCTCTATATCCTCTCCAATAGGCCGTGATGTTGCCCGCGTTCCCCACCGGGATCGCGTGGTACATCGGTGCATCGCCCAAGTCGTCGCAAATTTCGAAGGCCGCCGTCTTTTGCCCTTCAATCCGAAAAGGATTGATTGAATTGACAAGCGTGATGGGGCGCACCTGGGTGATTTCCTTGACGAGCCGAAGCGCTTCGTCGAAATTTCCCTTGATGGTGATGACCGTCGCGCCGTAACGATACGCCTGAAGAAGCTTCCCCTTCGCAATATTCCCTTCTGGAATCAAAACGAAACACTTGAGCCCGCAGCGCGAGGCATAAGCCGCCGCCGAGGCCGAGGTGTTTCCAGTCGAGGCGCACATGATCGCCTTGGAGCCCTCTTCGAGCGCCTTCGAGACGGCCATGGTCATCCCGCGATCTTTGAAAGAACCGGTTGGATTGAGCCCCTCAAATTTAAAATAGATCCGGAGATGCTTGAAACCGAGCTCCTTCGGAAGATTCTCCGCGAGGATCAACGGGGTGTTCCCCTCGTTTAAAGAGATAATGGGTGTGTCCTCCGTCACGGGGAGGAACTCTTGATAGCGTTCAATGATTCCGATCTTCTTGACCGGAACTTTTTTGAGCGTCATCGTCATCGCGGTTCCCCCTCGATCCGAAGCACCTGGCTCTTCCCCTTCACGATGCGAAGCCGGTCGATCTCGTGGATTGCCTGCCTAAGCGCTCCCTCCAAGGCATCATGCGTCAGGAGGATCAAAGGCACCACACCGCCCTCCTTTCTTTCCTTCTGAATCACGTCCGAAATGCTGATGCGCTGCCGGCCCAGAATGTGGGAGATTTTTGAGAGTACACCCGGTTTGTCGACCACGTGAAATCGGAGATAAAACCGTGAAAGGATGGCGGAAAGACTCTTGATCCGAATGGGCTGAGTCCGTGGGGAAAGGCCCCCAGGCGATTCGACTGAAAAACCCCGCGCCCAATCGACTAAATCGCTCGCAACGGCGCTTGACGTAGGGGCCGGGCCGGCTCCCCTTCCGTAAAGCAAGATTTCTCCGACCTCATCGCCTCCGAGCAAAATCGCATTGAACGAGCCTCCCACGTTGGCAAGGATGTGGCTCTTGGGAAGCAGGGCGGGCTGGACCCGGGCTTCAAAACCATCCCGATCCCGCTTGGCAATGGCGAGAAGCTTGATCCGGTAACCGAACTCTTCGGCAAAGGCAATGTCTTCGTTTCGAATGTGTGAAATCCCCTCACAGTGAATTTTTCCAAAAGGAAACCGCCCGTTGAAAGCGAGGCGGGCGAGAATGGCAAGCTTGTGTGCGGCATCGATTCCTTCGATATCAAGCCGAGGATCCGATTCTGCATAACCTTTCTGTTGAGCCAATCGGAGGGCTTCCCGGAAGTCGAGTTTCCCTTCCGACATTTCGCTCAGGATATAATTGGATGTTCCGTTGATGATGGAATAGATCGAATCAACTCGGTTCGCCACAAGCCCCTCTCGCAGCGTCTTGATGACGGGGATCCCCCCGCCTACGCTGGCTTCAAAGAAAACCTGCCGGCCATTCTTCTCGGCTACTTCGAAAATCTCCTCACCGTGTTCGGCGAGCAGGGCTTTGTTGGCGGTGACCACATCTTTTCCATTCCTCAAGGCCTCGAGCACAAGTTTTCGCGCCGCCTGCGTCCCGCCGATCAGTTCGACGACCACGTCGACGCGGGGATCCCGCACGAGCGAAGCCGCACGCGGGGTGAGAAGCGAAGATGGAATTCGAACGGATCGGGTTTTGCGAGGACTGCGCACGGCGATGCCGACGATTTTAAAAACACCGCCGGCCTCGCGGGCCAGGTTTTTGGCCTTCCGCTGGAGAAGGGAATAGACGGCGCTTCCGATTTGGCCGCAACCCAAAAGACCAATGTTGAAGGTTTTCATCTCAATCTCAACTTGTTTTCTTACTTGCAGTTAGGAAGACGAATCAAAAGAGGAGGTAGTATATCACAAGCCCCTTGACGCTAGCAATTTGAGGCATCAGGAGATATACTTGTTTCGAAACTTGGGAGGCACCGATGAAAAAATTATTTTTGTTTTCGCTTCTGCTGATATTAGGACTCTTTCCCGCCTTGGCCCGGTCAGAGGAGGAACCTTCGAAGGAGCCAGCCCCTACTCCCGTCCACTCCTCCCGTTCTCCTGTTAAGGGTATGGCCAGCGGCGTGAAACAAGTCGCCTATGAAGGCCCCAAGGATTTCGCGAAAGAAACGGTGGCGGTCCCCAAAAAGCCCACGATCACGAACGTCGTGGAAAGCGTGAACAAGGGCACCAAAAAGCTCCTCGATCACACGATCAAAGGAGCTTACAAAGTCGCCACGCTGGGGATGTCCGACCTGGATTCCTATGAAGTCGAGGAACCCAAAAAAGGCTCGGACGAACCCACCAAGTTCAAGATTTCAATTCCGGGAACCTGATTACCTGCTTTGAAAACTTATTTCTTGCAGGCGGGGCAGATCACGAAGTAGCTCAATAGCAACAGCAACCCCGAAACTCCCACGGCCCCGTAGATCGCACGGGTGATCGTGGTGCCCGCCCCGAAAAATCGTTCGACGAGATTGACGCCCTTCAGGGCGATCACTCCCCAGTTCAAAGCCCCGACGATGGCAATCGCACCCACAATCTTGCAGACGAGACAGCTTTGCTTAAGCATGTTCAGAGCCTCCTTGGCGGAAAACCGCCTTCTTGATTATCGGCAGAAACCGAATCTCACATTAAAAGGAGGAGCGTGGTGAGGAGAAAGGCTGCGAGGGCCGATTTGACCAGAATGCCCCGGCCGCGGAGCTTGAGATGGGTCGCAATTCCCGAATCAGCCACCTTCCCCTGTCCTTCATCCATATTGCGAAGCCCCCGCTCGGCGAGAAAAGCGCAGGTCTTTTCACGGGCTTGAATGAGGCCAAGCATTCCGCCGAAGAAAGGGAAGAAGAGAAGTGCGAACCAAATCCGGTCCACTTGAGCGGTCCTGAAAAGAAAGGCGAGAATCAATCCCATTCCGAGCGATACCAGACCCATCCCGAACCGTCTTTTTCGTCCGCGAGGCCCGATGTTTTCTTCACTCGATTCCCCGCTCAATTGCCGGCGGTAATACTCCACGCAGGGTTTGCAGATCCCGTCTTTCGTGACCCACTCCGGATGCTCTTTCTTGACTTGGTCGATGACGTGCTGATCCGCGTGGTCCAGGAAGAGAACGAGATTTCGTTCCATCGTCCGGCTGCAAAGCGGACAGCGATAGGTCGGGGCTTCCATTTTTTCTAGAGATTGAACTGCAAGTCGTAAAGCCGTTTGTAAATGCCGCCCTTTTTCAAGAGAGATTCGTTCGTTCCCTCTTGAACGATGCGACCGTCTTCCAGGACCAAGATCTTCGTGGCCCGTTGAATGGTCGCGAGGCGGTGTGCAATCACGAAGACCGTGCGGCCTTCCATCAAGTACTCCAGCGCGTTTTGGACTTCCCGTTCGCTCTCGGCGTCCAAATGCGATGTGGCCTCGTCCAGAATCAGGATCGGCGGGTTCTTGAGAAGCGCCCGGGCGATCGCGAGCCGCTGACGCTGGCCGCCGGACAGTCTCGTCCCCCGTTCTCCCACGATCGTATCGTAATCCTTGGGGAGGGCGTCAATGAAAGGGTGGGCGTGCGCCGCTTCAGCTGCCTGACGGATTTCTTCACGCGTGGTCCGAGGCGTTCCGTAGGCAATGTTTTCCGCAACCGTTGCGTTGAAAAGAACGGTCTCTTGGGAAACAACGCCGATCCGCTCACGCAAGGATTTCACTTGGATTTGCCGGAGGTCCGTGTCATTGATGCGGATGGAACCTCGCTTGGGATCGTAAAAACGCAAAAGCAGGTTCATGAGGGTCGTCTTTCCCGATCCGCTCGGTCCCACGATGGCCAGCACTTCACCCCTTTTGACTTCGAAAGTTACGTCCGAGAGAACGGGTTGGTTCGGTTCGTAAGAAAACCAAACATGGTCGTACCGCACCGAAGAAATCTCGGGCTCGAGCGAAACCGCTTCAGAAGACTCCACGATGTTAGGTTGTGTATCCAGGATTTCAAAAATCCGGTGACCCGAAGCCACAGTCTGCTGGACGGTGCTGTTGACCTTACTGATTTTTTTCAGAGGCTCGTAAAAGATAAAAAGCGAACCGACGAACGCGCCGAACCGGTCCGCGGGAAGGTGCTGCAAGGCAAACCAAACGGCGAGGGCCGTCCCGATGGCACCCATCACCTCGACCAAAGGCCGTTGGATGGTGGTAATTTTGACGGATTTTTTAAAGAAATCGAAAACGCTCCGGTTGATCTCGCTGAAGCGGCGGATTTCGTACTCCTCCTGATTGAAGGCCTTCACGACGTGGATCCCGGAAAGGGTCTCGCCCATCGCGGCCGTGATATCGCTCGAACGCTCCTGCATCCGTTTCGTAATCCGTCTGAGACTCCGGCCGAGATAAATGATTGGGATGGCGGCTAGGGGGAAAACCAGGATAGCGAAGAAGGCATAAGGCCCACCCCACAGGAAAACCATCGGGATGTTGAAGAGAATGGTCATCGGTTGCTGGATAAGATCCACGAACACATCCGTGACCCCGCCCTGGATACTGCCGACATCGTTCAGGATGCGGCTGATCATGTCGCCGGTGCGGCCGCGGGAGTAATAGCCCATATCCAGTTTCATCAAGTGAGAATAAAGATCGTCCCGGATTTGGCGGATGGCGCGGATCCCAACGCCGGCCATTTGATATTTGGAAAGGTAATCAAAGAGGCTGTGAAGAAGAAAAACGGCGATGATGATGACGGGAATCCAGACAGCCGAGAATTCGATCCGGGGAAGGAAAGCGGCATGGGGGATGTTGTCCACGATGACGCGGGTCCGGTTTTCAAGGCCGTTTAACGTGACATAAACCGTGGCCGAAATGAGGGCATTCGAAAGGGACACCCCCACCATGCACAGGGTCGCAATAAGAAGCCTTCCCCGATAGGGCCAAACGTAGGCTAAGAGACGCCGGTAGGTACCCATGAAGGGGGCCAGTTTAGCACGGGCCCCCTTCTTTGACAAACCAAGAGAAGACGCTGTCCATCCTTGGCTGAATCGTTTAAAATAAGGGTTTTTTAAGGAGGTTTGAATGGCCCGGAAAATTCGAATCGGCGTCGTGGGAGTCGGACACGTGGGAAAGGACCACGCCCGGGTTCTCTCGGGCCTTCCCGAGGCTGAACTCGTCGGTGTGGCCGACATTGATTCGGCCAAGAAGGAAAGGGCTGAGGCCCTTCACGTCCCCTTCTTCAGAAACTACCGTGACCTCCTCGGAAAAGTGGAGGCCGTGACCGTCGCAACGCCCACCTCCACGCATGCTGTCATCGCAAGCGAGTTTCTGCAAGCAGGTATTCACACGCTCGTCGAAAAACCTTTCACGCTCAGGCTTGAGGAGGCAGATAAGCTCATCGGCCTTGCGAGAGAAAAAAATCTGGCCCTGCAGGTGGGCCATGTGGAGCGGCACAACCCCGGTTTCCGCCGCGTCGAGGAAATCGTGGCCCGAAAAATCGGCTTCATCGAAATCCACCGGCTGAGCCCCTTCACGCCGAGAATTCAGGACTGCGGCGTCGTCCTTGACATGATGATTCACGATCTCGACATCGTGCTGGGTCTCGTGAAATCCGAAATCCAAAGTTTTGACGCCATCGGGATCCCGGTCCTGACGCCCTTCGAGGACATCGCCAACGTGCGGGTGCGTTTCAAGAACGGCACGGTCGCAGACATCACGGCCTCGCGGCTCACGCCCGAGAAACAGCGCAAGATCCGGATCTTCCAAGAGGACGCTTACATCTCTCTCGATTACGGGGCCCAAACCGGGCAGATCTTCCGCAAGGGCACCTTTCAAATCAGCCAGGAAAAAATCGACATCCAAAAATCCGAGCCGCTACGCGAAGAGTTGGAATTTTTCTTGAACGGAATCCTCACCGGGAAATCATTGGGTCAGCCCGACGAGGCGGCCCGGAACGCCCTGGCCTTCGCGCTCGAAATCGTCGACGCCATCCAGGCGAATCTCCGCCAGCTCACCGCCAAAATCTAATGCCCAAGATTTTCATCATCGCCTGTGAGACCTCAGGCGACCAACGCGGGGCCGAACTCGTCCGCGCCCTCCATCGCCTGGATCCGTCCGTCCAATTCGAAGGGCTGGGGGGAGGTGAAATGAGGGAGGCGGGCGTCCATCTCTTGGAAGAGATGACACGGATTTCGGCCTTGGGCCTTGGCGACGTGCTAGGAAAGTACTTTCTCTTCCGGAAAATCTTTTACCGGGCCCTCGCCCGCGTGAAGGAGACGAAGCCGGACCTCTTGATCTTGATTGATTCCCCAGCCTTCAACCTCCGCTTTGCCAAGAAAATCAAGCGCCAGATCCCGATCATTTATTACATCTCTCCCCAAATTTGGGCCTGGGGAGGGCGGCGGATCCACACCATCCGGCGCACGGTCGACCACATGCTCGTCATCCTTCCTTTCGAAGAGGAAATTTATCGGAAGGCCGGCGTCCCTTGCACGTTCGTGGGCCATCCTCTCTTGGACCGCGTGAGACCCACAAAGCGCCGGGAGGAGCTTCGCCGGGAGTTTGGCGTCTCGGGCTCCAAGCAGGTGGTCGCCCTCCTTCCCGGCTCGCGGGAGCCCGAGGTGAGACGGATTCTTCCCCTTATGCTCGAGACGGCTCGGCTCCTTCAAAAGAAAATGCCGAGCCTCAAATTTTTCATGACTCGGGCGCCGCACGTGCCTCGAAAAATTTACGATGAAATCCTAGCAAAGTTTCCGGGCCTTTCTGTTCAAAGCTTCACCGAACGGCTTCATGACATCGTTTCTCTCTCTGACTTTGCGCTTGTTGCCTCGGGCACGGCGACGCTGGAGACCGCCCTCCTCGACATCCCCTTCTTTCTCCTCTACAAGGCAAGTGCCTCAACCTTCTTCTTGGGAAGGCGCCTCGTCCGGATCCCCTACATTGGCCTTGTCAACGTGCTGGCGGGCCGCCATGTGGTCCCTGAATTCATCCAACACCTGGCCAAGCCTGAGAAAATTGCCCAGGCCACGCAAGCCCTCCTTGAAGATGACACGAGGCGAGAAAATTACAGGAAGGAAATCCGGAACGTGCTCGCGGGGCTCGGCGAGCCGGGCGCCAGTGAGCGGGCCGCTCGAGTGGTGATCGGAAAATTAGTTTCCGCTCGGGCGACGCGGACGAAGGCCGCTCAATCCTGAGAGATCCGCAAAAAAAATCAAGTAGAGTCCGAGGTCGGTCAGAATCCAAGCGAAAAGAAGGATGGGCACGATCTCGGAATAGTTGCGAAGTCCCCATGAGACAAGCAGAGCGAAAATCAAGGGGACCGGGAGAAGCAAAACGCAGAGCTTGAAAAGCCAGGAAACCGGTTCCGCTTCCTCTTCGTCATGGAAAGGTTCCAGGAAGAGAGAGCGACTCGGATCCTTCCGTTGAAACTTTCCGCGTCGTAAAACCCGCTCCAAAAATATCCCCAAAATCAAAGCCGCCGCCCCCATTGCAGAAAAGCCGAGCGCCGGGCCGGCTTGAAAATCCGGAGGGGGTGCAAATTTTTTTCGCAACTCCACTTCCTTTGCGACCCGGTCCCGCAAATGGTAAAGAGAGGCGCCCTCATTGCCGCCGTAGTGCTTGAAAAACCCCTCTTGCTCCCTTGCTTTTTCCGGTTGATGGTTCCGGAGATAGACCGCTTGGGCGAGGGCGTAAGCTTCCGGGAAGGCCTTCACCACGCCCGTGGCTTTTCGAATCTCCTTGAGCGCTTCCTCGCTCCGACCCGCCGCAAGATGGTCCCTTGCCGATTCAAAATGCGCAATGGCCTCATTGTAAAGCCGGAGCCGGATCTCGGGTTTAAGCTCGCCCCTTCCCCTGAAATTTCCACCGGCCATTCCGGAGAAGAGAAGGACTGCGGCGAAGAGGAAAAAAAGTTTTTGTTCAGTGTTTCTTCGCGTCACCGGAGGAATCTTTGGAGGGCGGAGGAAGATGACCGAGGACTAATTCAGGCCTGTAAATCGGGCGATAATCCGGCGGGGAAGGAATCGGAGCGGTGACAATCTCATAGACACCGGTCGTAGCCCGAATCCCCGTGTCGATGAGACCCTTGATGCCGCCCCAGAACCAGGAAGGAGTCAAGGTGTCTCTTGTCTCGACTTCGTGGAGGGCGTGGGAAAATTCGATCGGAGCAAGGAAGGTATTGATGAGGCCTCGCTGGAATTTCCTCTCCCGCGTCCCTTCGGGAGCCAATTCAGCCGCCGAGGCGTTTGAGACGAGGAAGAGAAAAAGAAGAAGGGCGACGCCTCCGAGGGAGTTTTGGACTTTTGAGCGCATCGGTAAGGATATCCTATCTCAAGGTAAAGCTGTACGCAATCGCCAGATTGAAATAAAAAAGAAGGGGCGGCTCCTTTCGGGAACCGCCCCAAACGCGTCCTTGCCCTCAAGGCAACGACATTCAGTTTAAATGTCGAAGTAGAGGTAAAACTCGTGCGGGTGGGGACGCAGACGAACGGGATCAATTTCGACTTCCCGCTTGTAGGCGATCCATGTATCCAAAACGTCCTGCGTGAAGACTCCGCCCTTCAAGAGAAACTCATGGTCCTTCTCAAGCGCGGCCAGGGACTCTTCCAACGAACCCGGCACCGAGCGGATCTTGGCCTTCGCTTCCCCTTCAAGCTCGAAGATATTCTTATCCACCGGTTGTCCTGGATCGATCCGGTTTTGAACTCCGTCCAAACCCGCCATCAAAAGCGCAGAGAAAGCGAGATAAGCATTGGCGGTCGGATCCGGGCAACGGAATTCGATCCGCTTCGCGGCCGGATTGGAGTTGTACATCGGGATGCGGCAGGCAGCCGAACGGTTCCTCTGGGAATAGACGAGGTTCACGGGAGCTTCGTACCCCGGAACAAGCCGCTTGTAAGAGTTAGTGGTCGGCGCACAGAAGGCCATCAAGGCATGCGCGTGCTTGATGAGCCCACCGATGTACCAGCGGCACATTTCACTGGTCAAGGCATAACCTTTTGCGTCATAGAAAAGCGGCTTGCCGCCTTTCCAGAGGCTTTGGTGGACGTGCATGCCTGAACCGTTATCTTTGAAAATCGGTTTCGGCATGAAGGTCGCCACCTTATTGTACTTACGGGCCACGTTCTTCACGATGTACTTGTACCACATCACATCATCGCCTTTCTTCGTGAGTGTGGAATAGCGCATGTCAATTTCGCACTGACCGGCGGTGGCCACTTCGTGGTGATGAACTTCGATAGGGACTCCCACCTTTCTCAAGGTGAGGACCATCTCAGATCGAATATCTTGGAGGGTGTCATGCGGAGGAACGGGGAAGTAGCCTTCCTTGTAGCGAGATTTGTAACCCAGGTTGGGTTTCTCGTCTTTGCCGGTGTTCCAATCCCCTTCCACGGAATCAATATAGTAATAGCCGAAATTCTCGCCTTGATCGAAACGAATGTCATCGAAGACGAAAAATTCAAGCTCGGGCCCCCAGTAGCTCACGTCTGCGAGGCCGGTCTTTTTCAAATACTCTTCGGCTTTTTTCGCAATGTAACGGGGATCGCGGCTGTAAGGCTCTTTGGTAATCGGGTCATAAACATCACAGATAAGACTCAAGGTGGGAATTTGACACACGGGGTCATAAGCGGCTGTCGTCGGATCGGGAATCAAAAGCATGTCGGATTCTTGAATTTTTTGGAATCCGCGGATTGAAGAACCGTCGAACCCAATGCCTTCAACCCAGATCGAGCTCTCCAACTTGTCGTAATCGACGAGCTCGCTGGCAGGGATTGAAAAATGCTGCCAGAGGCCGGGCAGGTCGTTAAACTTGAAATCAACGATTTGAATTTTGTTCTTTTGGATGAAGCGTTTAATCTCTTCCGGCGTAGTGGGACGCGTGGCTTCGATCAATTCTTCCTCCCTATCTTTACCCGTTACCAATGTGGTCATCGAAACTTCCTCCTTAGATTCTTTTCTAGGCGAGATTTTCTGGCCGTAGGAGACGATATGTTACAAAAACAACTCCCATCTGTAAAGCGAAAATTGAGGCTTTAAGCGAGGGCCGTTTCCCCTCGTTCACGGGTGCGAATCCGTACCACTTCCTCCATATCGTAGACAAAGATCTTCCCATCGCCCACCATCCCCGTATAGGAGGATTGAAGGATGGCTTGAAGGATCCCTTCGGTATCGTCATCATTCGCGACGATTTCTACTTTGATTTTGGGGAGAAAATCGACTTTATATTTTTCTCCATGCCATCGCTGAACTGTTCCTTTTTGGAGGCCGTGGCCCTCGATCTCGGTAATCGTGATTCCAGGATAACCGGAACGTTCCAACGCTATGCGAACGCCGTCTAATTTTTCCGGTCGAATAATGGCTTCGATTTTTTTCATCGAAACTTTTGTTTGAAGTAACAAATGATCCTTTTCATCCAGGAATCGGAAAGCTGGTTTTTTTTGCGAAGGGCCTCAAAATCCGGACGGTAATAGCGTTTTTTATCCAGCGCCTTTTGTTCCTTTTGCAGCTGTTCAATGAGCCGTCTCTCTTCCAGAGAAGGCCTAGCATTTAAAGCCAAGTCCATCTGGACATGCCCCTTCGAAATAATCCCCAGACGGTAATAGAGCTGCCCCAGTTGAATCCGGCCGCGAACATAATCGGGATGATTGGCAAGCAGCGTTTCGAAGATCTCTATGGCCTCATAAATCTTATTCAGCATCGCCAGGCTGAGGGCGAGACCCGTCCAACTCTCCCGGTCCTCAGGATTAAGTTCTTTGGCCTTCTTAAAATCGTCAGCCGCCCAAGACCATTTTTTGAGCTGGAAATAAGCCGCACCCCGTCCGTAATAAGCCTCTGCTCCGGCAGATTCCAGGCGAAGGTAATGCGTAAAACCTTCCACAGCATCCTCAAAAGCACCGTCTCTTAATTTCCGGCAGGCTTGGTCCATGACCTCTTCTAAAGAAGGGTCCAAAATCTCCTCACAGAGCACTGGTGCCGACTTCTCCTGTTCTGATCCGTAATGCATTTTCGACGGGGGTCACAAAGATCTTGCCGTCTCCCACATTTTCAGTGCGGGAAACTTTGCTGATGGCCTCCATTACTTTTTTGACGTCCTCATCTTGCACTGCCAAGTCGATTCTTACCTTGGGAATAAAACGAATGGTGTATTCTCCCCCGCGGTAATGTTCCACCTGGCCTTTTTGACGGCCAAAACCGCGAACATCGGTCACCGTCATCCCCACAATGTGCAGCTTATCAAGAATATTGGTGATGGGCTCGAGTTTCTCGGGCCGGACAAAACAGGTGATCATTTTCATTTGGGTTCTTTCCTCTCTTTTTGGGTGATCGGACGCGTGGGTCACAGATGCGCCCCATTTCATCTGATACAACCGCAATCACTTATCGAAAACGCTTTTGCCCGGCTTATAAGCGGCAATCGCGATGAAGGCAACGATGGATACGATTAAAGAGATCAGCGTTCCCGTCATAAAGATTTCCTCCCTTGATTAATATTTTGCTGAACTTGGAGAGCCCGCAGTGCTACCACTGTTTGCCACAGGATAATCCTGCGCCTTCAATTGAAAATCGGGATAGCAAAGGGCGCCCATCTCCGGAATATCGAGTCCCGCAAGTTCGGACTTGGGATGGCAGCGTTGGCCGACGAAAATATCGACCAGCCAATTCCAAAGGAAGGACAAGGTGAATATCACTCCCACCAAGGTGGCAACGCCGATTAATTGCGCGACGAGTTGGCCGGCATCGCCATAAAACAATCCTTTCACCGAACCCGCGACACCGTTCCAGCTGCCGCCGTAATTGCTGCGCCCATCGGCAAAAAGTCCCACCGAAATGACGCCCCAAAGTCCGTTGACACCGTGTACTGAAATCGCGCCGACCGGGTCATCAATTTTAGGAACCCGATCAAAGAACTCGACGGCCAAACAAACCAGAATTCCTGCTATCCAACCAATGATGGCAGCTCCAAGCGTATTCACAAATCCGCTTGGCGCGGTGATGGCAACTAAACCTGCCAACAATCCATTCCCTGCCATCGAGGCATCGGGTTTGCCATAGCGCATCCACATATAGAGAAGCGCTCCAAAAGATCCTGTGCAACCCGCCAGCATGGTATTGACGGCGATACTGCCGATACGCAAGCAACCGTTGCCGGAAGCTCCCAGTGTACTGCCCGGATTAAATCCGAACCAGCCGAAGGCAAGAATAAAACATCCCGCCAAGACCAAAACGATGTCATGACCTGGAATCACATTGGGACTTCCATCTCGATTGAATTTTCCAATGCGGGGACCTAATTGTATGGCAACGGCACAGGCCGTAATTCCGCCTACGGCGTGAACAACGCCCGAGCCCGCGAAATCACAGTAGCCGTGACCTAATCCGAAATTGACACCGAGTTGAGAAAGCCAACCACCTCCCCACGCCCAATTGCCAAAAAGCGGATAAATCACCGCTCCCAAAGCGATCGTGGAGACACAGAATGCCGAGTATTTCCAGCGTTCAGCGCATGCACCTGTCACAATCGTCGTGGTCGTATCCATGAACACCATTTGGAAAAGGAAAAGGACCATGACGCCCACGTCATAGGTGGCCCCATGCAGGAAAAATCCCTTGGTTCCGAACAAATTCCAGGGTTTTCCAAAGAGATTGATGCTAAACTCATGATTCAGGGGATAAACGCCTCCCAAATTCGCGATCGGAGCTGATCCTCCCATTTGAATGGCAAATCCACAAACCCAATAGGCAAAAAGACCCAAACCGTAGACCATAAAGTTCATCATCATGGTATGGTTGGCATTTTTCGCCCGTATGAGTCCAGTTTCCAAAATAGCAAAACCGGCCTGCATGAACATGACCAAGAATCCCGTGACCAAAGTCCAAACAAAATTGATCGCAATTTTGTTTTGGCCCGCTTGATTCGCCAAGTCTGAAAGCGTCAACCCTTTCTTGCTGTCAGAAATGGTGACATCGTTGACCGTGCCTGTTAATTCAGCCCCCGGGTCTCCTTTAGCCGCAATCTCATCGGTTTTGGGTCCGGTAACGCTTGATAAATCTTTATCGGTTAAGGCTGTTCCTTCTGCTTTCGCGATGGTTGCAAACCCCAAAAAGGGAATCGCAACCAAAATTGCGAGCAGAATTGGAGCGCTCAATTTTCGCAATCTCATAAAAGTTGATCTCCTTTTCTTTTCCTTCATTTCTTCCATATGGCACGGCCAAGGTAATATCGATTCAGGACACCCAGAACTCCGAAAACGGAGACAAGAATTCCTCCAGAAGCAAAAAGCAGACGACCGGAATTAGAGGTCATAAGAAAAAGCCCGGCCACTGCAATCACCCAACCGCCTACAATGCAAATCAATCCTGTGAGTCTCATATGCCCTCTCCCTCCTCCAATTTGCGAGCCGCTATGAATAATCCCGCTGAAATAACCAGGATTACAGATCCAGCGATGAAGCTAACGATGCCGCCGCCCGCAGCAGAAGTTCCTAATATTGTAAAACCGAGTAAAAACCAAAAAAGCGCCCATCCCGATGCCTTGGTTGTCCCATTCATAGAAACCTCCTTGTCAAAATGTCAGATTTTGTATTTGTCAGATTTTGTATTCATCATGCTTATACAACTACTGTGCCAGTTGAATCCTTAGAGCATCAGTTAGCGTTAGATAACAGACTGCCCTTTGAATTAAAACAAAAAGGTTAGTCGTAATACAAAAATGTAAGAAGGGACAACTTCAGTTACTGATGACCAGATGGCAGTCTTTGGGAAGGTGCCTGGCGAGGGTGCGGAGGACGTCGCCGCGAATCAGATTGATCAGAGCGCTTCGTTTGGTGGTACCAATCATCACCGTGTTGACTCCCAATTCCTGAGCGGCCCCGGCAATTGATTTGCCCGCTTCCTCTCCCATTCGCCAGATGGGCACAGCTGTGATTCCCCGTTTTTCCATTTCTTGTTGGGCTTTTCCCAGAAGCTCCAGAGAGTACACGGAAGGTTCCAATTCAGTCGGAAGTTCACGCGAGGGCGGGCTTTCTTCCACGTAGACGAGATAAACGGAATTCTCTCCCTTCGCCTTCACTCGCAATGCCGCCTCCTCCAAGAGATAGGGATTGAGCGTCTTGAGCGCAACCAAAGATGAGCTTCGATAGAGAGCGGCGATTTCTTTTGCCTCCGAAACCGTGAGGACATTCACCGCTTCCACGATCTCGGGAATCGGCGCCGGCGCCACGGCTTTCGCTATGGCCCTCAAGGCGAGCCCCGCGCCCAAAATCGTCAAGGCAAAGATCAGGGCGTGGTGTTTCTGAAAAGCAATCGTGATCTCGATTAGAAGGAGAAGGAAGGCCACTCCGAACAGAAGGATTCGTTCCCATTTCTTAAGCGAGAGATGAAAGTTGGTTGCGGTGGTTCCGAGGTTCAACGTGATCGCGCCCACCACCCCGATGGCATAAAGCGAAGCGAGCCGCACCAAGTCGTGCTCCACCGAAAGCACGAGGATGGGAACAACGGTCGCCACGATGAGAGCCAGCCAAGGCATTCCAAACCGGTTGAGTCCTGCAAAAACGCCCGGGAGCTCCCGGTCTTTGGCCATCATGAATTGAATGCTGACCAGATCTGTGATGGCTGTGTTAACGGCCGAGAGCAAAAGAAAACCAAAGATGAGTGAGACCAGATCTCCATACCACGGGCCGATGTAATAGGTCGAGACGGCGCGCAACATGTCGCCGGTGTGGTCCGTGAGTCCGGGGATGGCGTTCATCGCGATCCCCAGGAGAAAGGTCAGAACGGAAACTTCGAGAAGCACGGGCCAAATGGCGCGCTTTGAGGTCTTCTCCACCGGTTCCTGCATGATGCCCGTCATATTGGCCACGGCCTCCACACCGGAAAGTGCGAGGACGATCCCGACAAAGCTGGACCAGTTCTTCGCCCAACCGCCGCGTGGCAAGGCAAGCTCGACATGGGGAAGATGAGGAAGGGTGGAAAGAAAAAGAATCCCGGCCACGACCGAAGCAAGGAGACCGATCACGACGGCGATGCCTCCGCCTTTGGTGGGTCCAATCCAATTGATCGCGCCAATCGAGAAGATCGCAAAGAGGGCCCAAAGCTCCGGGTGGGCAAAATTGAAATAATGGAAGGCGTCGAGCGCGCTCAAGGATGCCGTGACGACGTAATCAGCGATTAAAAGAAAGGCGCCGATGACCGCCAGCGTCTGCGAGCGGTGCTTGACCGAGGAGTACACTCCACCCCCGTCGGGATAAGCGCGGCAAACCACCATGTAACAAATGCCCACGACGGAGGTGAGAGCCGACATGAGGCCCAAGAAAAACCATGAGGCGTGGCCTGAGAGGGCAAAGGCGATTCCGAGCACGTAGGCCTTGCTCGTTCCCCAGTCGCCATAAAGCATGGCGCCCGCTTGATACCATTTGAGTTCGCGAGGTCGCTCGACTCGTTTGAGAACCAGTGCCACGAAACTCTCAGCCTTTTGTCTTCAAGCTATACTGCTTGATCTTGTAGCCGATCATTCGCTCCGTCAGACCCAGGAGCTGCGCGGCACGGCGCTGGTTCCCCCCGGTTTTCAGAAGGGCGGCTTCGATCATCCGTTTTTCGAGAACTTCAACCGCTTCAGGCAAGAGACCCGGAAGGGACTCAGCCGGGGTCTGGGGATTGAAGGTGGTGAGGCCCGGACCGCGCCCGTCCTGGGGAATGGGGAAAAGATCCGGGGTGAGAGTTTCTGATTTGCCAAGCACGACGGCCCGTTCGATCGCGTTTTCCAGTTCTCGCACATTTCCGGGCCAGACATAATTCATGAGGATTTCCATCGCTTCATCTGAAATGTATTTCACGCTCTTCTTGTTCTCCCCGCAAGCCTCTTTGAGGAAGTGATTCACGAGAACGGGAATGTCTTCCCGTCTTTCGCGCAGAGACGGAAGGAAAATCGAAACGACGTTCAGCCGGTAATAAAGGTCTTCCCGGAAACGGCCCTCGCGGACCTCCTTTTCCAAGTCCTTGTTGGTGGCCGTGATGAGGCGAATATCCACCCGAACGGTCTGGGTCCCGCCGAGCCGTTCGAATTCCCTTTCTTGAATGACGCGAAGCAGTTTCACCTGTGTAGAAAGAGGGAGGTCCCCAATCTCGTCGAGGAAGAGCGTGCCTCCGTGGGCCAGTTCAAAACGGCCCATCTTGGTCGTCATCGCGCCGGTGAATGCGCCCTTTTCGTAACCGAAGAGCTCGCTTTCGAGAAGCGTCTCGGGAAGGGCCGCGCAAGAGAGTTTGATGAAAGGCTTTTCCGCCCGATCGCTGTGATAGTGAATCGCGTGAGCGATGAGCTCCTTCCCTGTTCCGCTTTCACCGCGAAGAAGAACGTTGGCTTTCGTCTTGGATACCAGCTCGATCGTGTCGTAGACATCCTGCATCCGCTTGCTCTCGCCCACGATGTTGGAGGGATGAAACCGCTTCTTGAGCTCGCGCTTGAGCCGGAGATTTTCATCTTCGAGGCGGCTTTTCTCCTTCTCCACCATCTGGTGGATCCGGACCGCCTGCGCGACCATCGAGCTGATGATGGTGAGGAGCCGGATGTCCTCTTCAAAAGAAATGTCCTGCTGGAAGAGCCGGTCCACGCTCAAGGCCCCGATGGTCTTTCCATCCAGTTTGATGGGGACGCAGAGGAAGGAGACGTTCGTTCGCTTGAGGTCGCCGCGCGAACGCGTGCGGTTGAGGAAGAGAGGTTCCTCGCCCACATTTTTCACGATGATGGGTTCGCCCGCGGCCACGACGCGGCCCGTGATGCCCTCGCCCGGTTTGTAACGGCCCCGTTCAATCTCCTGCTCGCTCAAGCCCCGCGCGACTTCGATGCTGATTTCATCGTTGTCTTCATCCAAAAGGCAGAGCGTCCCGCGCTCCATCGCCATTTTTTGGTGGAGGATCTCGAGCACTTGCTCCATCACTCCCTCCAGGTCGAGGGAAGAGTTGGTAGCCTTCGAGATTTCATAAAGCGTGGTGATCTCGAGTAGCTCGCGCTTCAAGACCGGAACGGATTGAGTCTGCTTGGAATTACTTTTCATCGGAATAACCGACCACGGCAATGCCCGCGTGGTCGGCCCCTTGAATGAATTTCTCCAAATCTAGAAAGAGAGTTTTGCCCGCCTCAAAAGCAAGGGCTTTGGCCTTGGCTTCCATCAACCGTTCCAGGGTCCCGAGTCCCACGGCCGGAACATCAAAACGCATATCTTGATTCGGTTTTGCAACCTTCACGATAATCACGTCCCCCTGGCCCAGGGCGCCGCCGCGCCGGATGGTTTCATCGGTCCCCTCAATCGCTTCCAGGGCCAAGACGGCCTTGCGCTTCACCACGACCGTCTGACCGATGTCGAGACCGGCCAAGGTCTTCGCCGTCCGCCAACCAAATTCAATGTCTTCCTGGATTTCACGGGAAGGTTTCTTTTTTCCAAGGACGCCCCGTCCCGGCAGGGACCTTGTCAGAAAACGCGTGGAATCCTGAAGTTCGATGCCGTGGCTTGCGAGATAATCGGCCACGCCGCCCAGGAGGGAATCATCGCGGAAATCGCGCACCTTGAGAAGCACTTTGGCCATCTCGAGATCCGGCTGCAGGTGACCTTGAAAGATCCGGATCTTTTCAATCTTGCCCGCCATCACAGCCTTGGAGACACCTTCGGACTTGAAGAAATCGCGGAGCCGTTTCAACTGGCCGAGCTTTACTTCACGGTAAACATCCGTCAACTTTTCGATCGCCGGGTCGGACTCGCTTGCGATGCCGCAGCAGACCACGCGGTAGCCTTCCTGGCGGGCCTCTTCGGCCACCAAGAAGGGGAAGCGTCCCTTGCCCGCAATCAATCCAAGTGTTTTCATATAACGCGTTACGCGAAACCGAGCGACCGGCGATTACCGGGAGATCCCCCGCTCGGAAACTTTCAGAAATTCGAGCAGGGTTTGGATCGAAGGGGATGAAGGAATCTCTGCCTGGATCTTTGCGGCGGCGTTTTTCACGGAAAGGCCCGAGCGAAAAAGAATTTTATAAGCCTTTTTGAGGAGGGTCTTCTCCTCTTTGGGGATCCCCGCGCGGTCAATGCCCACCGAATTGATTCCATACACCTTCGCGGGATGGCCGTCGGTCATCATATAAGGAGGAACGTCTTGCACAATCTTGGAGCAGCCACCGACGATGGCCAGCGTCCCGATCCGGACAAATTGGTGGACGGCGCTCAAGCCCCCCACGACCGCCCGGTCTTCGATCAGCACGTGACCCGCCAGCGTTGCCTGGTTAGCGAGGACGGTGTTGTTCTTGATGACGCAATCGTGTGCCACATGGGCGTAGGCCATGATGAGGTTGTCGTCGCCGATGACGGTCTCGGTCCCCTCTTTCGTCCCCGGATTGATCGTGACGTACTCGCGGATCTTGTTTCGGTTTCCGATCCGAAGATAACTGGTCCCGCCGTCATACTTCTTGTCCTGCGTGACGCTCCCAATGACGGCGCCGGTGAAGATCTGACAATCCTCACCCAGAGTGGTGTATCCCTCGATCACCACATGCGGACCAATGATCGTGCGATCCCCAATCTTCACGGTCCCGGCAATGATAGAATATGGACCGACTTCGACTCCCTCGCCCAGTTCGGCGTCGGGGTGAACGATGGCGGTGGGATGGATTCGATCACCCTTCAGATTTTGCATCTTCTCCCTGACCCACAATGGCAAACTTGACCTCGGCTTCGCAGACGAGCTTGTCCTTGACATAGGCGCGGCCCGCGCACTGACCCGTCCGGGCCCGGACCTTGAGCACTTCCACTTCCATTCGAAGCTCATCGCCCGGAACCACCGTCTGACGAAACTTGCAGAAATCCACGCTCATGAAATAAGCCATCTTGCCGCACATCTCAGGGGTGGAAAGCATCACGACTCCTCCCACCTGCGCCATGGCCTCCATGATGAGCACCCCCGGCATCACCGGATGGTCCGGGAAGTGGCCCTGGAAATAGTAGTCGTTCACACTCACGAGCTTGTAGCCCACCGCCCGCTTGCCCGGCTCGAGCTTTTCAATCCGGTCCACGAAAAGAAAAGGATAGCGGTGCGGGATGATCTTCTGGATCTCCTCAATCCCGAGGGTGGACGGAATTCCCGACGGAAACGGATTTTGCTTTGACGGTTTTCCTTTCGATTGCATAGCGATTTTCCTCACGAGTTCCAAGTTGAGGGAGTGGCCGCTCCGCATGGCGACGACGTGCCCTTTTAAAAAGGATCCCTGGAGGAAAAGGTCTCCTAAAAGATCCATTATTTTATGACGACAGGCCTCGTCGTCAAATCGAAGAGAGTTGGCAAGAGGGGCATTCCGTTCAAAAACAAGCGTATTTTCAAAACTGGCACCCTTTCCAAGTCCTTGGGCTAGAATGAGTTGGGCTTCCTGCTTGAGGACGAACGTCCGGGCCGGGGCAATCTCCCGCTCAAAAATTTCGGGAAGGATCCGAAGCGAGAGAAACTGGTCCCGAAGGTCTTCATGACGATAGCTCAGGGTGTAGGAAATCGTGAGATGGGGGGCCGGAAGGACCACCAGGCTTTGATCGCCCTTGTCGACGTAGAGGGGCTCCTTGATTTCGATGAACTGTCTTTCCCGGTCCTGGCGGGTGAGCCCGGTGCGCAGAATCTCCTGAACGAACTCGCGGGCGCTTCCGTCCATCCCGGGAATTTCTTCTCCGTTCACTTCCACGACCGCGTTATCGATCCCGAGTCCGTGAAAAACGGCCATCAAATGTTCGATCGTGCGGACGAGACCTCCCCCCACGACGAGCGCTGTCTGCCGGGCCTCATCCGATCGAACGGAATCCACCGTCGCCCGCACCCGCTTGGACGGGTCAAGGTCCGTTCGAACAAACTGGATCCCTGAGTCCGGATCGGCCGGGCGAAGGATCACCTCCACGGTTTCCCCGGTGTGAAGTCCCGCGCCCCGAAAGGAAATGGGTTCGCGGAGAGTCTGCTGATGAATCATTTTGGCTTTTTGTACTGGCGGTTCAATTCACTCAAGACATCCTGGCTGACGTCGAAACGGGAGCTCCGATAAAGCAGGACCCGGTCGTTGAAGATGAGGTCGAACCCCTTCCGTTCGCCGTAACGCTGGACCACTTCGTCGATGTCTTTGAAAATTTCCTTCACGGTCTTGTTGCGTTGTTCACCGAGCTCCCGGCGAGCCGCCGCGTCAAAATCCTGGAGCTCCCTCACCTTGGCATCAATCGCGTCCTGTTTTTTGGCCCGGGCCTCTTCGCCGAGGAGCGCCTGCTCATCCTTGAGGCGGCGGATATCGTGAACGACCGCATCCCGCTCCTCCTCCTTTTTCTTGGCCGCGGCCTGCAGCTTGGTATCGTTGTCTTTCGTCTTTTGGTAGTCATCAAACACCTTGGCCACATCCACGTAGGCAATTTTCTCCGCTGCGTAGGCACTGCCCGGAATCGCAACGAAGGCAGCCAGCAAAACAGAAATCAATCGAATTTTCTTTGACATTGGATTTTTCTCCTCCTGATGACTAGGTTTGGAAATTAAAAGCCGTGGCTCAAGCTGAACTCGAACCGCCCATTGCGGTTTTTCGAATCCTTGTTGGCGATCGGCAGACCGTAATAGAAAGCCATGGGACCGATGGGCGTCTTCACCTTGATGCCGGGACCCACGCTGACCGCAAAATCTCCGAAGCCCAAACGGTACGCCCTCCGATTCACCTCACCGACATCCACAAAGGCCGCTCCTTTGATGATGTCCAAATAAGGAATCGGAAACGTATATTCAAGGTTGACGACGGCAAGCGTCTTGCCGCCGACTGCGTCCCCGGCCTCAATCGGCCCCACGCGGCGGTAATTGTAACCGCGCACCGAACCCAAGCCGCCCGCATAAAAGCGGTCGAACACCGGAACGGTGCTCGAATTTCCGATATTCTGCGAGGCACCCAGCCGAACGCGAAATTCGATGACGTGCTTCTTGAAAAGGGTCCAGTATTGCGAGTAATTGGTCTGGAGAATGTAATAATCCTCATCCCCGCCCAAGAAGGTCCCCACCAATTCTTCTTCAAAGGAAAGTTGAAGACCCTTGGATGGATTGAAGACGTTGTCGCGCGTGTCCCAGTTTTGGAAGAGACGGGCCCGGCTGAGGAGGGTGGATCCTTCAAAGTCCCGTACGGTCTGCGGTGCATCGCTTGAGAGGTTGTCCAGTTTGACCCTTTCCAGCGTGTAACCGGTCCCCAGCCGAAAAGCATCGGTGAGGGCCTTGGAAAGTGTGAAGCCCATGCCGAGCCGGTCTTCGTTAAAGTCCACGTTGCGGTTGTCGCGGCGCGTGTTGTAAGCATCGATGCCGAGTGAGATCTTCCGCCCGAAAAGATAGGGCTCGACGAAACTCAATTCGTAATTCTGGCTGATGGTGCCGACCCGGGCCTTGATGGAGAGCCTCTGACCGGCACCGGTGAAGCGCGGAAAATGGAAGAGGTCGAAATTTTTCTGAGAAATTTCCGCGAACCCCACGAATTGGTCAACCGAACTGATGCCGCCGCCGAAGGAAAGTTCGCCCGTTCGCTTCTCTTTGACCCGAAAGACGAGGTCCTTGCGGTTCGAGGCGGAGCCGGGCTCGAGGTCGTGCGTGACTTCTTCGAAGAAGTCCAAGTTCTCAAGCCGCTGGACCGATTTTTGGATTTTTTCGCCGTCAAAGCGTTCGCCGGGCCGGATGCGGAGCTCGCGGCGAATCACGATGTCTTTGGTCTTCGTGTTGCCCCGGATGACGACCTTGTCCACGAAATAGAGGTCGCCCTCGGTGATCTTGTAGGTGACATCCACCTTGCCCGTCTCGCGGTTGAGCTTCACGTCGGGGACGATCCGCGCGTCCACGTAGCCGCGCTCAAAATAATATTTCCGGATCCGGTCCATGTCGCCCGCCAGATAGTATTGCGAATAGGTCGTGCCGGGGAGCATCTCGAGCGCCTGCCAGATTTCACTTTCCGGAAAGATCTTGGCCCCTTCAATCTTGATTTCTCCGGTGACGTAGTGAGTCCCTTCATCCACCAGGAGGGTGATGATGATCTTGCGTTTGGCCTGGTCGTATTGAAAATCCGGCGACACCTTCACGTCCAGGTAGCCTTCCTGCTGGTAAAAAAGCTGGATCCGCTCGAGGTCTTTTTGGAAGTTCTCCTCGTTGAAAACGCCGGAGGTGATGAGCGTGTCCTTTTTGGTCTTCATCAGCTTGCGGATTTTTTTAAGCTTGAAGGCCTTCACGCCCTCAAAGCGGATGTCCTTGATCTTGTACTTCTCCCCTTCCAAAATATGGATGAAAAGCGTGGCTTCCTTGGTCTTCTCGTTCACGTCCACCTCGGATTCCACCTCGACAAAGCGGAAGCCCTTGGAACGGTATTTTTTCCGAATGGCCTCGACCCCTTCCTTCACCACGTGCTCATCGAGAATCTGGCCTTCGAGGACCTTGAGTTCCTTGCGAAGAATGTCTTCCTTGAACGTGGCAAACCCGTCCAACTTAATCTGCCGGACCACCGGCTTTTCATCGACGGCGACAATCAGCCGATAGCCTTTCGGATCCTCCTCCACCTCCATTTGAATGTCCTTGAAGTAGCCGGTCTTGTAAAGCCGCTTGATGTCCTCGTCGACGTCCTCGCGCTTCAAGGGCGTTCCCTGGCGGGACTTCATCTGGTTGAGGATGACCGCGGTGCTGACCACTTGGTTGCCCCGCACGCGGACTTCCAAAATTTCGTTGGGCCGCTCGGGCGGGGCCGGCGGAGCAGACGGAGCTACGGCCTCTTCAGTGGGTGCCTTGGCCGTTTCCGTGCCCGCTTGAGGCGACTCTTTCGATGGGACGGCTGTCTCTGAAGAAGACTTCTTCTGCTCTTCCTGCTGCTCTTGGGCCCAGGAAAGACGCGCCCCCGGAAGAACGATAAGGCTCACAAGGACAGCCAGGAACAGGCAGAGGCGATAGATAGAGGTCTGGGAAGCGCGCATTGGGAATCGAATCAAAAAACTTCTTCTTCGCGTTTGAACTCGGGATTGTCGAAGCGGGTCCATTCCTTCAAGAAGACCAGCTCGATGGACCCCGTGGGGCCGTTTCGCTGCTTGGCGATGATGGCCTCGGCCTTGTTTTTTAAATTTTCGTCGGTCGGCTTGTAATATTCCTCACGGAAAAGAAACACCACCACGTCCGCGTCTTGTTCGATGGCGCCCGATTCGCGAAGGTCGGAAAGCTGCGGGCGGTTGCCGGTCCGGGATTCCACGGCACGCGAGAGCTGGCTCACCGCAATCACGGGAATCCTCAATTCACGGGCCAGTGCTTTCAAGGAACGGGAAATTTCGGAGATCTCCTGCTGGCGGTTTTCCGAGCGGCCAAAGCCCTGCATCAACTGGAGGTAATCCACGACCACGAGTTGAATGTTGTGCTGACCTTTGAGGCGCCGGGTCTTTGCGCGCAGCTCAAGCGCCGTCAAGCTCGGGGAATCATCGATGAAAATCGGCGCTTCCGAAAGCTTGCCGGCCGCGGCCGTGAGCCGGGGCCAGTCCTGATGTGAAAGATAACCCGTGCGAACCTTTTGGGCGTCGACGCGGGCGTGTGAACAAAGCATCCTTTGGACGAGCTGTTCCTTTGACATTTCAAGCGAGAAGAAAGCGATGGGCTTTTTCAGTTCGACCGCGACGTGTTCGCAGATGGAACTCGCAAAGGCCGATTTCCCCATCGACGGCCGTCCCGCAACAATAATGAGGTCCGAAGGCTGAAGGCCCGCAGTCCGGATGTCAAATACCTTGAAGCCCGTCGCAATGCCTGTGACGTGTTCCTTCCTTTGATAGAGCTGGTCGATCGTCTCAATGGTCGTGCGAATCACGTCCTTGAAGGGGGTAAAGCGGCCTTCGATCTGGTGCTGGCTGATTTCAAAAATCATCTGCTCGGACCAGTCGACGAGGGCATTTATTTCGCTCTCGGGGGCGTAGCTTTGGTGGAGGATCTGGCTCGCCGTGGAGATGAGCCGCCTCAGAAGCGCCTTCTCTTTGACGATCTGAGCGTAGGGCTCAAAATTGACGGCGGTCGGGACCGCGGCTGTGAGCTGGGTCAGATAACTCGCGCCGCCGATTTCTTCGAGCTGTTTTTTCTTGCGCAATTCCTCGGAAACCGTGACCAAGTCCACTGCGAGGTTTTTCTCAAAAAGGGATTGGAGGGCACCAAAAATTTTTTGGTGAGGATCGTCGTAAAAGTAGAAGGGCTTCAGAATTTCGAGACCGCGAACGAGGGCCGTCTCGTCAAAGAGCATGGCCCCCAAAACGCTCATCTCCGCCTCCCGGCTCTGGGGCGGAACTTTTTCGAGGAGATTAAGACTGAGTTCCGGACTTGGCATTCTTCACGAGCTCAACCTCGAGCGAGGCCCTGACCTCCGGCGCGAGCTGGACCGCGACCGCGTGCTTGCCAAGGCTCCGGAGAGGTTCTGAAAGATGAATGTGTTTCTTGTCGATGGAAAATCCCTTGCGGGCGAGTGCGTCGGCCAGGTCCTGGGCCGTCACGGACCCAAACAGCTTGTCCTTTTCGCCGACCGTGACCTCGATATGGAGTTGCACGTGCCCGAGCTTTTGGGCCAACCCTTCGGCTTCCGCCTTCTGACGGGCCTTCTGGGAAGCCGAGCGTTTTTTCTCGGCCTCCGCCCGGCTCCGGTTTTCCCGCGTGGCGGGGAGCGCCAGTCCGCGGGGAAGGAGAAAATTTCTCCCGAAGCCATCCAGGACGTTGACGGCGTCGCCCTTCTTACCCAGCTTCTCGACGTCTTTTAAGAGGATGATGTCCACGATTGCTTACTCCGCCTGAAACGGAAGGAGGGCCGCGTGCCGCGCCCGCTTGATGGCGCCTGCGAGCGCACGCTGGTGCTTCGCGCAGTTTCCCGTGATGCGCCGGCCGATGATTTTTCCCTTCTCGGTCAGGAACTTGGCGAGCCGGTCGACTTCTTTGTAATCAACGAAGGTTATCTTTTCACCGCAAAAACGGCAGACTTTCTTTCGGAAAAAACGGCCACCCCCGCGGCCGCCGGGACCGCCCGCGCCTTCCTTATCCTTGTCCCGACCTCGGCCTCGGCCTCGACCCTGACCCTGACCTTGACCTTGGGTGCGTCGTTGGGGGCTTTCAGTTCTCATGGGGAGTTAAAACGGGACCTCTTCATCGGGTGAAAGTTCTTCCTTGGAAATTTCAATCGGTCCTCCCTTTTTGGCGCCGGGTGCGGAGGCTTCATCCGGAAGCGGTTCCTCCGGGAGCTGAATCGTTTCCGCGGCAGCGGCCCCTTCACCCCCGCGTCCGCCGCGGCCGAGGAATTGGACGTTCTGCGCCACCACTTCAATGGAAGAACGCTTGGTGCCGTCCTGCGCTTCCCAACTCCGGCTCTGGAGACGGCCCTCGACAAAAACCGGGCTTCCCTTCTTGAGATATTCATTGCAGACTTCAGCGCGACGGGCCCAGACAACGACCCGGATGAAACTGGTGTCTTCTTTTTTCTCACCGCTCTGGGAATTGTAAACACGGTTCACGGCAACGGTGAACGTAGCGACCGCCTGACCCGAGGGAAGATAACGGAGCTCGGGGTCGCGGGTGAGGTTGCCGATCAAGAGAACTCGATTAAGACTTGCTGGCATGGACTTTGGGGGCGGGAGCGGGTTTGGGTTCTTCGTACTTCACAATCGTGGTTTTCAGAATTTTCTCATCCAGCTGAAGATTTTTTTTCAATTCCGCCAACTGGTGCGTTTCCATCTCGAAATTCCAGAGAAGAAAGTATCCCTCGCGGTGCCGGCGAATGGCAAACCCCAGCGGTCGCCGGCCCCAGTCCTTCTTATCCAAGACCCGGCCGCCCAAGCGGGAAATCGCTTCGTCAAGCCGCTTTTCACCGCCCTTTGCGGCGTCCGGCCCCTCTTCGGGGGGAAAGATAAAGAGTCCTTCATATTTTCGGGTTGGGTTCATATTGGAACGAGGGGGCAATGTAGCACAAAACCCCCTCAGATGGCAAGGAGATCGAAGGAAACAAAATTGTAGGGGGTGGTCGGCGAATTGTCCGGCCGGCCGGACAATCTTAGGCCGAAGTTTCGAGGGCCTTTTCGCGGATCTGCCAAAGGGCCAAAAGCTCGCTCCAGTGCGGGTCCAAATCCTGGCCGCGCCAAACTCGGGTAAAGCTTTTAAAGGGAAGGTTTTCCTTGAGCAGAAACTTCCAGAGGGCGAAGGCCGTGGGTTCGACGAGACCGGGTTCGCTGACCGCGCGGATGAGACCACGGCGAATTTTGATTTTCTCGGAGGCGAGCTTCTCATCCTCGGTCACGAAACCCGAAAGTCCCTTCACTTTTGAAACACGCACCTGAAGTTCCCGGACCAGATTCGTGGGCGTCGTTTCAATGAGAAAACGATTCTCGGGGAAACTTCCGTAGCGGGATGAAATGTATTTTCGAACTTTGTTCCGAAATTGAGTGACCTTTTCCGCCGGCGCGTCAAACCAAACCGTCACGGTGAGATTGTTTTGAAACAGGCTCAAGAGGCCCTGACCGTCAAGCGCTTCGGGGCTTGAGGGAAGATTCCGCTCGTGAATAAAAATCGCGCGCGGCTCGGCCGGAGCGGATGATTTCAAATAATCGTCATAAATCCGCCCGAGCGAAGCTTGGTCCGCTTGAGAAAGCGAGGGAAACGCAGGTTGAATCTCCGTGGCGAAGACAACGGGATCGAAAACCTCAAGCGCTCGACGGACGGCTCCCCTTCCATAATCTTTCACGAGGTACCACGGTGCAACCTTCCCCTTCATTTCCGTCACCTTCCGCACTTCCATCTTCCGAAGTTGTCGCATCAGCTCCCGCACCCCAGCGTGCATTTCCGAGTTATTTTCTATATTATCATAAAAATATTTATTTTTATTATTGACCCGTCCTGAAGGTTGTGGTAACGTCATGGGCATGTTTGACCTCTTCAGACCATATCGAAGAGATGCGGTGTCGAAGGCACTCTTCAATCTGTTTACCGGGTTGTTGACCGCCTCCTCCCTGCTGGCCCTCTGGATCAACCCGGCGCTTTCTTTTTCCGCAAAGATTGCGTTGGGGCTTTCGTTCGTGTTACTATTTTTTGGGGTGTGGGTCATTTGTCCGTCAGAAGCGCCTAAACGAAACGGGGAGGGCAGATGAGATGCTGGTAATCCTCTGGACGTTCTTAATCGGTCTGTCGGTCGTGGTCGGGATTTGTTACCTAATCGACCGGCGGAAACACGCTCACTGATTTTCCCTTCTTTCAGCCTCTCGCTTCCCGAGCGCACCTCGGCGCGGGAAAAGACGGGAATTTGCGTTAACAATCCTCTTTCCAATATATACATTCCTATTCTTTGGTGCCATACTCTATAAAACTCTCTTACGTCGCGTCCCGTTGGCGCGAGGTTTAAACCTTTGATTGGCTTGATCCTATTCAGCAATTGTTCCTCGTAATCTAAGACTTGATCCTCAGGTACCCAAATTTCCTCAACTTCTGAGAGTGGAAATGGGACGTCAACCGTGGGATAGGCATCGCGATCCCTCAAATTCATTTGAGCCTTGCCTTGTTCTAAATAGCGATTGAAGGCCTCCACACGAATTACCAAAATGGCCGGCGTTGAACCCGTACCGATGGGAATGGCATATTCATGGGCGAGTCTTGTCAGCTCCATCCCCGGATTAACATATCCACTCCTAAGGACCTCATTCAAATCTTCAACACCGTGGTAAAGCAAACCCGTTCCAAATTTCAACGGTTCACCTCCTGCCAGAATTTTCTTCTGAGAAGACGTTTTATCTAAGTAGCTTTCAACATCATCAATTGGAAGCTGAGCGGAACGAGATCTTCGATTCCATTCTTGCAATGAACCGCCAAGCGCTTCGATTCTCAAACCAAAACGATGCAGCTCTTCTTTAATATTTGCGGGGACCGTATGCCAGGCTTGTCTGGCTTTAATGATCGATCTCTTATTCATTCCACCTGCCATCTGGCCTGTCCGGATTACAGCCCCTCTCAGGAGACGAATCATTTTTGAATCTCCTCGTTCAATCGCATTTTGAAATTGTTCTTCAGTTTGTCTATGAATGTCGCTCAATGTTTGCATCATTGCTTTACTCAGCGGACCTTTGGTTGCTGTCTGCTGTTTTCTCTGCTGTTCGGCAATCTTCTCAGCTCTTTTTTCTTTTAATCTCCTCTGTATTTTTTCTGCTCGCCTTTTGTCCTTCCCGCTCCGCACCTCGGCGCGGCGGTTAGAACCCTGACGGGGTGTTTTGGGGGGGATGAGAGTACTTTCATAATATGAAATTAAATATTGACTTTCTTTATTATCTTTATTAACTTGTTCTTCATCAGGAGGAAGACGTGTTCCAACCCTTAACTCAGGCTCGGCGGGAATTCTTAGCTCGCTCAATAATGGACGTGGTGAAGTTAGGCTTGGCTGCGGCTTTTGCCTCAGGGTTTTTTTCGGCGCTTGGCTTGCGGGTTCAGTTGGCTTCAGCCTGCGGAATTGTGGCTTTATTTGTGCTATCATGGCTTCTGTTCCCACCTCAGGGAGAAAGGAGCCGCTGACCGATGTTTGTGACGTTCTTCGTGGCGATTGGAGGGATTGCCTTTTTGATCGTGGCAGCCTTCCTTTACGATCAGTTTTCAAAGCGGGCTCACCGTCACCCTTAATTTCTCCTACCCGCACCTCGGCGCGGGCAGGAATGTCCTTAAAAATGACCCTCACCACCGTTCCCTTGGCTTTACTGCTGCGGATGAGAACATCTCCCCCCACTTCCTTGACATCCTTTAATACGGTGGGCAATCCACGGCCAAATCCTCCCAATCCCAGATGGATATTCTTACCTCGGCTCACAAACGCAAAAGGCAATTCTTTGTCTTTCAAATCGCTGACAGCTACTTCTTCGTACTCATCGTTTTTCAGGTCACCAAAATCCCTAGCCGCATAGTTCCGGGTTGTAATTCTTCCGTATTTGTCGCGCAGGACTTTTCCGCTAGGGCCCGCTAACTGCACGAGTTTCTCTCTCAATTTAGTCCAATCAAAGACACCTGGATTGGAGACCTCTAGAACCGCTTTGCCTGTTTGCGCTTTAAATAGTTTCACTTTTATGGATGCCTTCTCTTCCATGGGTTCTGCCAGAGCATTGCGGACAAGCTCCTTAATGACCAGAAAAAGAATATTGTCATCAATTTTTTTGTCGATAAAAATGTCTGGATTTATTTCGCGCAAAATTCTTTTCCTGTACGAAAAGAACTCAGCATCGATAAAACTCTCAAGAAATTCAGAAAAATTAATCCTTCCAGGCGGCTTAACTTTGTCTTCAGACTTACTTCGCACCTCGGCACGGCGAAGAGTCTCGTCGATCTTCTGATATTGTTCGCGGGCCGCCGTCGGCATCCGATCCTTTTGAGCGCCAAACCAGTTCCAGGTATTCACCCCCATTTCTTCAGGGCTCGTGGTCTTTTGAGGAGTTGCTTCGTTGAACCACATTTCCAAAATCTCTATTGGGAGCAGTTCCACAAATTTCAAAAATTCGGGCTTCAACTGATTTCGCAACTTCCGCTGGGCGGGAAATTTTCTCAAAGAGAAACCAATCAAGGTTCCAAAAATCAGACGCCTTCCCGCCGGAGACTCTATATTGGGAGAACCGACCTGCATATAGCGACCGATATTAAGAAGATTATCAATTCCGCCCTTCTCCAATTGGATGTCCTCAGCCCGAATGCTTTGTTCCGAAAAGAAATTTGCAAGAATCGGACCGTGGCTTGAACCTCGAATAATGATATGAATATCTGTGGGATCTTTTAGGAAATCTTTAACCATTTCAGCCAAAGATTGATCGCGTTTTCTAGCGCCATCGACTATTAAATTGACATAATGTGCAACCGTTTGGAAAGCGACACCTCTGTCGCCCAGAGCAAGCATGGCCGGAACCATATCCATCAACAAATTAGCACGAAGGTAATTTAAATAGGCTTCAAAAGGAGTTCTTTCTGCCCTGACTTCGATGTTCTTCCATCGCTGGCTTGAGAGGCCTAAAAGTTCTTCAGTTAATTTTTGGATAAACGGGCTGGAAAACTTGCTTATTTTCCGAAGTTCAGTTTTATCCAGTTGAACGGGGTCGAGTTTCTGATCTTCGATGTATTTACCTTTTAAAAAGAAGTAGACGTTCGAATCCAACGGTTCGCGGAGCAGTTCCTTTGCCCAGTCAATGCGTGAACCCCCGATCCTGGGGAATTTTTCCTCCAACTGTGAGTGATTCGCAGGCATTCCAGACGGTTTACCATGCTCGAGCCAGACCACTACCTTTCTTTCCGGCTCTACCTGCGCAAGGATTTCCTTCAATTTTTGGACTATAAGCTCAGCATCTCGAAGAATCCGATGACTGCCCGAGATAATCTGCACGGGCACAGAAAGGGGCGCCAAAGTGGGTTTTTCTTTTTTGGGTGGCGTTATTTCAGGGATGGAGACATCAAAATTCTCTCTAAGTAAAAGAATCAGGCCAGCTAACTTCTCTCGGGCGACGTTGTTTAAGGAAGCCTCGGGATTAATGGAGGCAAGAATACCCTGGGCTACTTTTTGAGCATGAGGATTAGGAAGGCCGGCTGTTTTTTCTGCAAGGGCCGCGGCTATCGGTCCGCCCTGTTTTCCTTTGAGTGAGCGGGTAATCTCTTTGGCTTCCTCTTTAAAATTGTTTGCTATTTCAATAAGCGTCTTTTTTACCTGCCCTTCATTTTCAAATTCCACCGCCCGCACCTCGGCCCTTGTCCGCTCAGACGAGGACCGAGGAGCCCCTGGCAGCACTGCCAGGGACACCTCTGTACTTGCGCCGGTTGGGCGCAAGTGCCGAGGAGTACGCAACTCCGATCGAGTCGCGTGCCCCTCGGCGCGGGAAGAGGCTATCTGGTTCAACTTTTGTTCGATCTCGGAGGCCCGGGCGAGAACGCCTGCCTCTTTCTCATCCGTGAAAATCGGTTCGGTGTGGACAGGAAAGGCAGGGTCCGTTCCGAGCTTCTGTTGAACCAACAGGCTAAAACCCTTCGTGGGAGATGAATCATCAGGAGTTTCTGTGTAATCCGTCTGAAAACCCTTGATGAAATTTTCCGTCGCGGCGATAGTCGTCTCAACCATTTTCTCAAGCGATCCCGACAAGCCCTCAAGCGAAGCGGCTTCGGAGCCGGAAAGCGCCAAGTCCCGCGCGATTGAATTCGAAAAATCCTTGAGGAGACGGTCAATCTTTTCGCCTTTCAGGACCTTGTCCGCAATTTCCTGAACGGGTAACTCTCGGAAAAACCTTGTTAACCAAGGCCGCCGGACTGTCTCTGGCGGCTCGGCGACTTCCTCGAGCTCGGCCTGAACATCCGACATCCTTGTGAGAAGGGCTTTTTGGTAAAGCCCCCTTCGCGCTTCGACATTCGTCAGATCGATCCCCGTCCCCGCTTGAAGGAGCTTTTGGGGCCCGAAGAGGACGGCCCGCAAGTCTTTCTCCTGGCCGACCTTGACTTGATAGGAAGATTCCGGATAAATCGTCATGTCAAAATCACCCAGGTTCATCACCTCATCCATTGGCTTATCCCTTTCGGAGAGGCTCGCCCTTTGGACGATCTGCGGATTTAAAAAATTCCGCGAGGTGAGCATGTAATCGATCGTTATCACATATCCTTTGGCAAGGACATCGGCGGCCTTCTCGACAAAACGGGGATGATGCGGGCTGAAGTGGACAATGACGCCGTCTTTTGATTTCGCGAGGGCGAGAGAAATTTCACGGAAGTTCCTGGCGACATAATCAAGGACCTCTGGGAAATGACGGGCATCCACATAGGCTGTGAGAAGACCGATTCGTCCTTTCAATTGCTCCTGAATCTTTTTGCCGTCGGGCAGGGTGGCCAGCCGATCCTTGATCTTGAGGAAATCGGCCTTTTTCAAAAGCAAGGCGTCAGAACGGTAGGGGGTGGAAAAACCGGAAATCTCACCTTGCCTGATCACGCCCAGACGCTCGAGCTCGTTCAATCCCTCTTGAGTGGTCTGGGGAACGAGAAGGGCAACTTCAACCGTCCCGTCCCTTTTGAATCGGAGCTGGTGGGCCGGCAGGGCGTCGAGAAATTCGTTGGTGAGCACAATGCCTTTGAAGGGATGTTCTCTCAAACTCTCCAAAAAGCCGAAGGCGTCTTGTTGAAAGGCCGTAAGCTTTTTCTCATCGATAAAAAGTTGATTTTTGGCCGTTAAGGTCGCAAAAGAAGAGGGAGAAAATTCAGCCGCACGGTATTGAATCGAATCGTAAAATTCCTTCCATTCACCTCCCAGCTCTGAGGCGCTTTTCCGGAGAGGCTCCAGGAAATCGTGCGCGAGATCTCCTTCTCCGGCCCCTACTTCGACGACCACAAAAGGTTCCCCCGCCTGCCAGGTACCGGCCTTCTTCATCCCCTCCCACATTTTGAAAACTTGCAGGGCCAGCATCTGTCCGAAAAATGGGGAAAGTCCCTGCGGGTAAGTGGCGAAGTCCTTTCTGCGAAACTTGACCTTTCCGGCGCCGTAAAACCCCCAAGAAGGATTCATCAAACCCTGCGCCATCCATTCTTCGGCCGTGAAGAACAGTTCACGGGCTCTTTCTTCCCTTTCTTTGGGAAACGTCACGACCGCAGCGGTTTTGAATCCCCTGCCCGGGCCGGCGCCTCTTACCTCGGCGCGGCGGGGACGGCGACGGAAAACTCCGAGGTAATCATCCATCTTATCCGAGGGAACCAAAAGAGGCTCCAAGGGTAAAAGGGAGGGGCGAAAGTGTTTCCGGTTTTGTCGAGAAAGAATTCCCTGGGCATCCTCGGCATTGGTGAAAAAAAGCGCCTTATCTTCGAGGGAGCGAATCACATTTCTAAGAATTACTTTTCTTTCCTCCTTGTCCATCCAAGTTGCTGTCGCAACAAAAATATTTCTTGCAAAAAGGGCTGAGACGGAATGAGATTCCCATGTCGAAAGCATAAAGGGGATTGTAAGATTGAAAAATTCAAACTTGAGATCGGGGCGAAACCAATCGTATTTTTCTTTCTCCGCTTCTACGATTTTTTCCGCCTCTTCCAATCGAGAGCTGCGAAGGTCATAAAAGCGGTATTCCAACTTAAAGCCTTGGGCGAGTTGGGCGAGATTTGAGATACCCTGGCGTTTCAAATCTTCCCCTCTTTCCTCCAAGATCTCTCGCAGGATACGATGGACCATATGATTAAAATCTTGGACTTCGGTAGATTTACCCAATGCCGTGAAAACAAAAACCAAAGGGGAGCGTTCTTCAGCGGGTTGGTTCAAACGATCCGAAAAGAGATCTTTAAGAGAGCTCCGAACAACTGCTTCCGAAAACCCCCACATCCCATAAGGAAACTCCAGTCTCCCTGATTTCCCATCAAAAACCTTTTCATAAAAGTCCCGCTCGGTTTCGGAGTTTGTCTTCGCTGTCTTTTGTTGTCTTGCGGTTCCCGCAAGCATTTTTTCATAGTCTTCGAGCGAAAGCCCAGCCCATTGGGCTCGACGCTGGAAAAAACCCGCCAAATGTTCCGGTTTTAAATCTTTAAGCAACTCTACGGTTTTTGTAAGCTTGCCAAGTTTCTCAATAAGAACGGTTTTCAACCTTTCGGCGATACGAATATTCCGCACCTCGGCGCGGGAAATGGCCGGTAAAAGATAATGGATGTCTCGGTCCGAAATCCTGAAACCTCCATTCACAATCCGCTTGGAGGGAAGTGCCCGGAGGTCCTTTTCTTCATCCAAATCGGTAACGATTTCCCGGGCCATG
>Ga0209515_10000119_pt1 | contig 144019 bp, 166 predicted proteins | sample Subgroupgradi54m_FD_187454 | JGI IMG/M metagenome (GOLD analysis project Ga0209515, IMG submission 187454) | Subsurface groundwater microbial communities from S. Glens Falls, New York, USA - GMW60B uncontaminated upgradient, 5.4 m (SPAdes)... ... | reverse complement strand
GGGAACCGTCTTGGGAACCCCCGCCATGAGCGCAATCACTCTGGCGATATTGGGCGCGTCGCTTCCCTGTCCCACGCAACCCAAGATCACCTCGTCAACCAGAGAAGGATTGATCTTCGTACGCTCGAGAAGCGCCTTCACCGCAATCTGGCCCAAGGCCTGCGCCGAAAAATCCCGGAAAACACCCCCCAACGCCCCCTGCGGCGTGCGAAGTCCATCCACAATTACGATTTCTTTATCCACCAAAATCTCCTAATCTGTAATTACAAATGACAAAATTCAAATTACAAAATAAATTCAAAGCACAAAACTCAAAATTCAAAACACATGTTTTGTCATTTGAATTTTGTAATTTGTCATTCTTTTGTCATTTGTACTTTGTTATTTGTAATTGGCTGTTCGCTGTTTGTCATTCTCTCAAATATTCTGCAGAGAAACAAGCGCTTTGATTTTGGAAAGGTTCTTCATGGCCTCCTCCTCGCCTTTTTTTATAAAAGGAAGCGGCTTATAGAATTCCACCCAGTTCGAAGTCGAGATCACTGGGCGAATCAGCACATCGGCCGATTCGCCCTCAATCTCCGCAATTTCGGATTCCATCGACTGAATCGTATTCATCAGGATGTCAAATAGGTTCGGGGAAAAAAAATGCTGTATAAATTTGCCCGTTTTATAAAGGCCCTTGGACAGCAGACCCTTTTGCCTCACCACCGCCGCTTCTTTTTCCTCCGCCTCCTGCAGGAGAATGCGCCTCTCGAGTGTGTCTTTCGTCGTGGGGAACACATTCACCGCGATCACCTTGTTGGCTCCAGCCTGATGGAGGGCGCGAACCGGCAACGGACTCAAAATCCCCCCGTCCACCACGAGATCGCCTTTTATAAAAACCGGTTTGAATATCGCGGGTATTGCGATGGAGGCTTGCACGGCATCTGCGACGAACCCCGAATCAAAAACCATCACCTGCCGCGTCGAAAGGTTCGCGCCGACCACCCTTAAAGGGATGCGACAATCATCGAACGTTTTATTTCCCAAATGAGACCGAAAATGCCGCATCACCCGCTTTCCGTTCAGCAGGCCTCTGACGGGAAAAAGACTAATATCCATCAGTTGACTGAGACGCAGACGGTTATTTATTTCAAGCGCCGCCCGTTCGATCTCGTCCGCTGTTTTGCCCACCGCATAAAGCGATCCAATGAGCGCTCCGATGCTTGAGCCCGCCACGATGTCGATCGGAATTCTCTCTCTTTCCAAAACCTTCAAAACCCCGATATGCGCCAGGCCCATCGCGGCCCCGCTCCCGAGCGAGAGGCCCACGAGGCTGTTGCTGATCCGCCGCGCGATATGACGGACCACCCGGGAGTATTCGGCATCGGGCTCATCCACCACAAAGGGCATCCCGCCAGATTCCTCGTGCTCTTTAAGCTGGGGTGTCGCCGGAAGTGAGTAGCATTTTCTCCGGCCAAAAAGCTCACGTCGGGCAACGGTGGTGGTGCGGATTCCAAAAAAGGCCTCATTGATCACCACCGAAACCTTGTCTTCGCTTTGCGAAATATTTTTCTCGATCTCCGCCACGAGATCCTTGGTTTCCGTAATATTGTTGATATTGCTGTCCGTCACCAGGTATATGGAATCCGACTGTGCCAGCGCTTTGTACGTCGTCTCGTCAAGTGCGCTTGGGAGATCAATCAGGATGAAACGGTATTCGATCGCCAGATGGTTTAAAAGCGGAATAATGATGTTTTCACCGACAGGGTCGCCCTCCTCGTGGGCCACGTCCAGCACCTCGAAACCCACCGGATGTTTCGTCAAAAAATTGGAGAGCACGTCCGGGGGTTCGTTTTCTATGTTCGAAAAATGCGTCATCGGGATTTTTTTGGCCATGCGCAGCTTGGAAGAGATTTCAAGGCCCGAAGCGCTCATGTCCAGTAAAATCGTCTTTTGGTGAGTTTCCTGAAAAAGGCTGACCGCAAGATTGATCGCAAAGGCCGTGCGGCCGGTATGTCTTTGCTGGCCGTAAACCGAAATCACGTCGCTTTTCAAAAGCGACTTAGCCCTGGAGTCTCTCCCGGTCAACCGCGAACTCAGTCGGCGGCTGAGCTCAAGTGATACGGTCGCATTGTGGGCAATCGTTTTCTCAAAATCGTCTTTTTTAAGCTCCAGGGTCAGGGAATCCGACAAGGCGTGAAGCGTCGCGGAATGCGGTTCGTGAGTTAAAAGGGACATTTCGCCGAAGTAATCGCCGCGCCTGAGATAAGCCAGCACCCTTTTTTTTGCCAAGGCCGCCGTGAAGGCCTCAAAGCGGCCTGAAACCACCACATAGAAACCCTCGGCCGCTTCGCCTTCCTTGTAGACAATTTCGTCCCTTTTGTACTCGACCAGACGCATCAGTTGGCTAATCGACTTAAGCTCCCACTGGCTTAACCCGGAAAAAAGAGGGCACTGCGAAAGCAGTGCCACTTTGTCTATTTTTTGTAAGCGGGAATTCGGCTCCGGACTTATTGACTCATGCATGGAGACGTCAAGCCTTAAGCCGGGAGTCGATGAATTTTTTCAATAATTTTTCGTCCCGGGGCTTTACCCGTGAAAAAAAGACGGCGATGCAATATTTCCCGGACACCGAATCTTTTTCTTTGCGTACCACCACCCCCCGCAGGTGAATGATGGGTTGTTTTCGAGAGCTCCCTTGAATCCCGGGAATGGGCAAGGCAATGTCCAACTGCGTCATCAAGGCAATGTCCTTGTCGACAAAACACAGGGCGCCATGGCAGCTGATATTGATCGTGACGGCCTGAAAGTCGTATCCCTTAGAATCGATTCTAAAGGGCAGCGCTTCCTGAATACGAACTGAACGGCGCCGTTCGAGAATAGGCTTGGGGGTTTTCACGCCGCTTCGTTCTCTTTGGCTTTTTTGGCCTTTTCGGCCAGATACAGCTTAAAGCACTGCTTATTGGCAAAATAGCGGCCGTCGCGGTAATACCAATCCTTACGGCGAATACGTTTGTTGGACTGCAGACAATTCGTGGGACGCGATTTCTTTTTCTTGGGCTTTCTTCCCGGCTTCTCTTTCACCTCTTCTTCCATTTTTACTTCTCCGTTTCTTATGATTTTACCCTATGCCGATCGTGTGCACAAACTCAAGAATCCGATGCAGGTCCCTGGGCTCAATGTCCCTGAAACGCACTCCCGCCTCCCGGCCCTCCACCCATTCCTTTTCCTTAGGCTGGCTGAACCAGGTCACTTCTCCGATCGCGCGGATCGGATTTTTCAAATGAGGGATTTGAATCTCAATGTCCAAAAGGTCCCCTTTTCTCAAATCATCCTTGGCAACGATTTTAACCCCGCCGCCCGAAATATTTTTTATCCACGTCAAAGAAGTCTTCTGGCGCTTATTCTTCTTAATCAACTTGTAACTCATGCCGAGGGGGGCTTTAAGCCGCGTGAATTTACGCTTTTCCAGCATGACCCATTTTCCCTATCTAGGCGTGAGCGCCCGCTTTTTTAGAGGTGTGGAGCCACTGCCTGTAAACGTATTCCAAAACACGCGCGCGGTCGCTTGGGCTGATTTTCGTAAGTTTCACACCCGCGTCGAGCCCGTCGGCCCACGCCACTTTGCCGGTCGCAAAAACCGGCAGATTATCGCCGGGGACGTTCAAACAAATCTCAACGGAAGTTCCGACAGGGACATCCTGTTTAAGACCAAAGCGCAGCCCCTCTTTGCTCAAATCCTTCGCCAGCGCTTTTCCAAAAATAGGATTTAAGGTCAGCGTCCGATATTCCAAATCAAGCGGCGTATTAAAACGCATGTATCTGCGGCGTTCGGCCATTTTTTGCCTCTTTCTGGTTTTCGACGATCCCATGCTTTGTCTCTTTCTTAGGATCAGTCGTTTTTGAAGTAGCGGATGAGGTCGCTTTTCAAAAATCGGTAGTTGTCCCCGACTTTTCGGCCCGGTATTCTTTTGGATTTGACGAGCTTATAAAGCGTCTGACGGCTGATGCTTAAAAACTGGCAGGCATCCTCAGTCGTCAAAGCCTTATCCCCGTTTTTATCATCGGCTAAATAGTTTCTTTTCATGACGAACTCCTCTTGAAAATTCAGATTGTTGAAAAGGAGCTTTATTTAAGCAAATTAGTCTATATCTGTCAAGCAAATAATAAATAAGTTAATCGTTGTTAAAAATAAAAACCCCAAGAAAAACTCCTTGGGGGTTTAAGAAACTGATTTAAACTATAAACAGTCTGCTCAAAAAACCTTAGATGCAAGGCGCGACCAAGCGACCGCGGAGGCGTATCGGAAGATACGCCGCACAAGGGAGTGCGGAAGCAATGGTTCGACAAGCTCACCATCCTGAGCGAAGTCGAAGGACGCCGCAGATGAGGCTTTTTCAGCAGACTGTTAGATTAAAATACGTATTCAGGCTCTAAGATAGGCTTGTAATTTTCAGGCAATGGGAACGGAAATGTCGCGATTTCATAGATCCCGGCGCCGGTGCGGACGAGCGTCATTCCGGCGCCTTTGGCCAAACCCAGCGTCACGCCGGCAAACGCGTTGTCTTTAACGCTCGTGTCATAAATATTTTTAGGAAGCTCCACCCAGCCTGTCAAGGCATTGGCAACTCCCCGACCCAACTTCGTGAAGGCGTCTTGAGCGTAGCACACGGTGGTGACGGTCAGCAAAAGAAGAAACGCTACCCCAACTGCTGAACCCTTTATCACGGCTTTGTTCATAAAGTCCAGACCTCCGCGCGATGGTTGATTCGAGTGCATTCTAGTAAAAATAAAACCCTGTGTCAATGATTATTTGGGGCTTGTTGGCAGGTATAGGCACATGGTATCCACTTCCCTGCCCCTGGGCAATTAAAGATTCATCCATCCGGTCCAGCCAAATGGGCGGTAGATTTAAGATCCCTTCATCTACGTCTGGGAATCGTTCTTTTAAGATATCCAGCGGCGACTTGTTGTCTCGATATCTATTGGTTCGGATGTAATTAAAATATAGCTCGTAAGCATACACTTTACCCCAGAACTCCGTTGGGTTTTTGTAAGACTCAATATCAAAGAATTCGTCTTCCACGATCCGATTGAATGTTTCCACGTCTCCTTGCATCCAGGAACATCGTGGAGGGATTCTTCCGTGTTCAATCTTGTGGAACAAAAGAACTTTCTCGAAAGCGCTTGGACGATTAGTTTTCTTGCGGACATTGCCGATATACTCAGAGCCGTTGTCGGTTTGCCAGACAATGCGCGCTATTTTGCGGTTACCGGACGACGTCCCGTGGGGAGAGGTTAGGCAATAGCTAAAATCCAGATTTTTCTTGAACGAAAATAAGACCCCTGTGCGTCTTGTATAGTAAAGGGAGGTGTCGATTATGCCTAGACGAAGAAGACAGTTGAGTCCTACCGGTGTGTACCACTGGATTAACCGAGGAGTTAATCAAAAGAGGATTTTTCACAAAAAGGAGGATTATAGCGCCTTCTTTAAGCTCCTAAAAGACCACAAAGAAGAACTTAATATTCTGATCTTCCATTATTGTCTCATGACTAACCATATCCATATGCTTCTTCAGGCCCAGAATTTGGAGGATCTTGCAAAATTCTCCTATTATATTCAGCGGCGGTATGCCTATTATTACTGCAAAACTCATGGGTGGAAGGGCCAAGTCTTTCAGAGGATGTACCGCAGTCTTCCCGTGGCTAAAGACACGTATCTTTTGGAATGCGGTCGTTATATCGAGAGAAACCCCCTAAGGGCGGGGATGGTGCAAAACGTCGCAGAATACGTCTATTCCAGCTTTTCTTTTTATGCCAATGGCTCCAAAAACGACCTTCTAACTCCTTCACCTGCGTATCTTGGTTTGTCGAACGATGTCAAGGAGAGACAAAAACTGTATCAGAAATATGTATTAGAAAACAGAATCTACGAGGAGCTTGTGGATAAGGCCCTTTTGACCGGCTAACCTCTCCCCACGGGACGTCGTCCGGTTTATACGGTTTATAAATTGCAAGAATTTTAAAATAGATGTCTTACTTCCCCTTTACCGGGTTCCAGTTCCCGGAGAAATTCGTCGCAAGGGCTGCATAAAATTTTACCTCGCTGGAGCCGCTCTTTTCCCCGGTAGAGCAATAAAAGTTTGGCCGCCGGATAATCCTCCTGAAAAGCTTTCAAAGACCGAAGATCCTCGGAGTGAATTTTCGACGTGTTTTTAACCTCGACAGCCGTCAGCCTGCTCGGCCCGTAAATGACGAAGTCCACTTCACTGCCCGACCGGGTGCGCCAGAAATACAGTTGATCGGCCCCATTTTGATAGGCAAGCCAGGCCCTAAGATGCTGGGCGACCAAACCCTCCAGTGAGGCCCCATCGATTTCCTCAGGGCGGTCCAACGGCCCTCTCGGCCTCAGAGAACGAAAAACCCCCGCGTCAAAAAAATAAAATTTGGGATGCACCGCGGTGGAACGTTTGGCTTTTTTGACGAAAACGGGAAGCCGGTATCCCAGAAGCAGATCTTCTAAAATGCCCATATAGCCTTCCACCACTTTCCTTTCTATTTCGCATTCCCTTGCGACATTGCTGATATTGAGACAGGCTGCATGGGAAAAACTGAGCATTTCAAGAAAACGCGAGAAATTCCCGAGATTTCTTACAAGACCCTCCATCTGCACTTCTTCGCGCAGGTAAAGGGCGACGTAGGCGTTCAAGGTGTCTTCTGGAACACGAGAGTTGAGCACAAGCGGAAGCATGCCCAACTTAAGCGCCTTCCCCATTTCAAACGCTTCGCCGAGTTCAGAAGCCATAAAAGGATGAAAAGTGCGGTAAAGGGCTCTCCCCGCCATGAGGTCCACGCCGGTTCTTTTGAGTTTTCGCGCACTCGAGCCTGTGAGAATAAACTGGCGCCCGCGTTTTTCTTCGATCAGACGGTGCACGACGGTGAGAAGCTCGGGGATTTTCTGCACTTCGTCAATGACGATGATTTTCTTTTCCGGGCTGCCGGCCACAAGTTCTTCAAGCCGCTCGGGCCTGGCGCTGAAAGAGCGGAAAATGTCAGGCGCGAGCAAATCCACGTAAAGCGCGCTCTTAAACTGAGATCTCACCCACGTAGATTTTCCCGTTCCGCGCGGACCAAACAGAAAGAAGCTTTGCTTCGGTGTTTTGAAAAATTTTCTGACTACTTCCATTTTGAGACTCATTATGGAAATATTATACCCAAAATTTAACCAATGTCAAGAGACATGGAGCATAGGGGTCAGAATCAGATGGCTCACGGCCGAGTCGGTTTTCTGAAACAATCTTCCAATCTCTTTTTGAGTTTGCTTGCCTATTTTCCAATAACAGTAAATTTTGAAATTATCTTCTCTGTTTTTCACGACATCTTCAAGATTAGGAGTGATTTCAAGCTCTGACCCCTTGGATGAAATTAGCGAGCCCAATGAAGCTGGGGCTTTTTCTTGGCGTCCGCGCAGTCTTTAAGATACAAATTAATAAGGTTCTGGTAAGGGATCCCCATCCTGCGAGACATTTCTTTGAAATAACTGATAACCTCCAGCCCTAGCCTGATAGTCACCTGTTTCTTGAGTAGACGCGCGTAAGGATTTTTCTTGGAGTCGGAAAAATCATATTCTTTTCTCATGATAGGAACTCCATATACTCTTGTTTTTCACTTTTTGTCGCTTCCCTGGCTGAGATAATTCTCACCACTTCGTCCTCTTCTCTGTAACAATGGAAAACCACCAATATCCTTAACCGGGAGCTAACCCCTAAAAGGAGAAATCTCTCCTCGCTTTCCGAATGATCAGGATCCGATTTGAGCCTCGCATAATCATCATAGAAAACGGAAGCTGCTTCTTCAAATGCGATCCCATGCTTTTGTTTGTTGGCGGTGTTTTTCTTCTCGCCCCATTCGAATCTCACTATAATTATATCATAATTAAATTATAATTACAAATCAAGCTTTATTTTGGGTGGTTCAGGTTGAATTAAGTTATGTGTCCCCGGAGTTCTACTCTCACTGCCACGAGAGATGACATGATAAAAGGCATTTGGGAATTCAATTCTTAAAGGACGTGCCATGGGTAAAAGGATATCAGAAACAGGTGGGGAATTCAAGTTTCAAGCTCTGACCCCTTGGGGTGGACTCTTCAAGCCACCCGTCGGGCTTTAATGTAGCTTCCTAGGTACAGCGTGGCTCCGCCCGCGGAGTTTAGAGGCGCCCACTTGAAAGCGAATGTGCCGGCAGTAGAGCCGGTTTTAACCGATCCGCGAACGGTTAATTCTCTGCGATAAATGCTGCCGTTTATGTCCTTGCCCGCGTTATAACTGCCAACATTCGTGTAACTGGTGTGATAAAAACCGATATAGGTGTCTGAGTAGACTGCACCAGCACCTGACTTCGCCGTCAACATCAGCGAGGTGGCACTCAACCATCCGCCGCCGCTCAGATCCGGTCCGCTCAAACCCCATTGTATATCTCCCGTTCCGTTGACCTGCATAATTGCAACAATCTCAAACTGCCAGGTTTCGCCGGCGCCCACTGAGATTCCCAGGTCGTCGTCGTTCGTCAAGGTGTTGGATGTTCGCGTCGTTGTGGCAGTCTTGACGGTGACGATATCACTCTCCTGCCCCACGGGTCCCCAAGCGCCGTTACTGAAAATTTCCAGCTGGCGGTTAATGTTGTTATAGATCAGCATTCCCTCGGCCGAATTGGCGTTTGACGGGCGCGTGTCCATACGAGGCGGAATAAAACCGGTCGTTGTCGATCTGATATCCAGCGCCCCTTGAGGTATAGCCGTTCCGATTCCCACATTGCCGTTTTGATCCATGACCATTCCGGTGTTTGTAATGCCGGTGGCAAAATTATTGGAAGTCCCGAAAATCATCTTGGTGGAATCCGTGTCTTCCTGGAGCCAGATACCGGCCTTAGGCTTAGTGACGTTGTTGTTCTGGGTGGACCAAAACAGGCCGGGGGTGTAGGCCGTAGCCGTGAAATCGGTGACGATGTTGAGGCCGGACTTGATGAGCCCCTGGGTAAAATCCGTGAGCGTGGTGCTTTCGTCGCCGTTTAGCACTTCAAGGGTTTTGTAGACGCCTGCAGGAGAAGGGTAATAGGTGGTGACGGTCACGTCCTCGGCCAGCACCGGCGATGAAAAAAACAAGGCGATGAGAATTAAGGTGTATTTTTTCATTTTAGGTATCCTTTCCTCTGGATTCGATTACGCGAAACTCTGGGGCGGCAGTGTCACTGCTGGGACCCTTGGCGCCTTCTATGTTCACTATGACATCATCCGTTTCGAGATTGGGGACATTCATCGTGTTCGTGGTTAGATTTAAAGAATAAGGGAGCGGGTCAAATAAAGGGTTGTTAAAATCCCTAGCGCCCGAGCTCAGCGGGCTTGCCACAAGTCCTGTCGTCGTGTTTGTGCGAAGCCGCCACTGGGCGTCCACAACCCCGGCCTGAGCGCGGTAATAGGCCCTGATCCTTCTTCCCGAAACCGCGTTCGAAAGCCTTTTCTGATTGTAGGCCATCGTCATCACGTATCCGGCTATCAGCACCACCATGAGCGTGACGATAATCACCACCGTTAACACCACTCCTTTTTCATTGTTTGTCATCAAAGTTTCCAAAAGCCCTATGCATTCGCCATGAGATGCGCCATCACATCTGTATTTAAAGTAACCGTATTCCCGTTTCCCGCCTGCGCCACAAGGTTGATCCTCACCGTCGTAGAGTTCAGACGCGTGAACGTTGAACGCGCCTCGTCGATCTGCAGGCGATTCACCACCTCGTCGGATGATCTGTCATCGAACCCATCCGTTCCTGACGCAAAAACCACGTTCATCCACCGAAGGCTTTGGGAGCTGCGGACGAATTTATATTTTACCCAACGATCGTCGGTAGTAACGGCGGTGGTGCCAAGCGGCGCGTTGTTTGGGTCCGTCAGATTGGGCCGATAGTCCATGCAAATTTTGAGCTCTTTGCCGGCGACGCCGTCGGCCACCGCCGCTCCCACCGCATCCAAAACAATCACCTGATTTGCCAAGTTGATCTTTCTTGTCATATGCTCCATCGCCATAAAAATGTCGAGTTGGCGGTTGTTTCTCATGCTGTTCATAAACCTAAGCGCGGAGATATACACCGTCGCCGCGGCCACGAACACCCCCGAGAGCAATACGCCCGCGATGAGAAGCTCGGTCAGCGTCAAACCTTTTTTGTTTCTGCGCCGTCTTAGTTCCAATGGACATTCACCTCCGCCCTACGGTAAGCCTCGGCGCCGCCGATAGTCACGGCGCTCACCCGGTACCCGCGTCTATAATCCATCCCGTCCAAGTTGACGACCAGCGTTTCACCGCTTGCAGGGTCCGTCATCAATTCTCCCGTGTGGCCGGGCGTCATATTCAAACCGCTATTGACGCCGCGGTTTGCCGCATTGTCAAGCCACCAATCCTCTCGCACCGCGCCGTATAAATTTTCAAGCCTCTGGCGCGCCACATTGAAGGCCACATCATTGGCCCTGTCATTGCGCGGCTGTTGAATCCATCGGTTGGCCGACACAAAAGCCGCGAAAAGCCCCACGGACACCGTCGCCAATAAAAGCGCCGCGATGACGATTTCAAGAAGTGTGAAGCCATCTTGGCGGCTCATGCTCGCGTCTCCTCTGCATCGTTTTCACAGATGTCAAATGTAAAGACCTGACCCCACTTCCACTAATCTGGGCAAGGGATGAGCGGAGGATCTCCTCCGGCTTCCGTAATCCTATAACACCTGCTACCGCCTGTTCCTTGCACGGCATTGCGTGTCGCAGTTGCCGTGTACGTGGCGCCGACAGAAGTGATCGAAATATTGTAAAACCGCGGTCTCAGTTCAATATTCAGTCCGGTATTGACCGCGTTATCCAGGGCGGAGGTGTTATCTATGGCAGAAGTGCCATCCGGATTAGGCCAGTAGCGGTTTCCATTATTAAGAAAAAAAACCCGCTCCCCCATGTGAATGATGCTGAGATTGGTGATAGCTTCATTCGAGCGCGATTGCTCGACGGTGCCCTGATAGCTAGGAATGGCGGCACCGGCTATGATCGCCAATATCACGACGACCATAAAAACTTCCATCAGCGTGAAGCCTTTGTTTTTATAAAACATTTTCAATCCTCTCACTATCTAGCCAGCAAAAAAATCTCTGATTTTTATGAAGTCCGCACGGTTACCTCCCTTTTAAATTATACAGGCAGATAGAACTTCCTATGACAAATGGCTTCAAAGGAAACTAACCGTAAATTCCCGTACCACCCACCGTTCCCGATTCAACAATCGTAACCGTATCTCCGGTATGAGCCGGAGCAGAGGCATCTACGCTATTGCGTGTTGCCGTCGCCGTAAAGGTGCCCCCGCCACTTGTGGAAACGGTATAAGCAAAATGGGGTATTTGCCCCGCTACAGCCAACGCCGCGGCCGAGAAATCATAATCAAGCTCAGTGGTCGTAGTGGCGTATCTAGCGCTCCCCGCAAACAACCTTCCCTCCGACTGACGCATAGCGGACAAAACCTGCAACGCCTCCGCTTTCCTTGCTTTATCCCTGGTCGCTTGATACATCGGAATTGCTATACCGGCCAACACACCGATAATGACGAGTACGATAAGCACTTCTATCAGAGTGAAGCCGCTTCCTTCCGACTTATAACAAGTTTTTGCAATTTTCATACCCGAAGTACTCCTTTCTTAAAATAACCATTTTAGCTTCGTTATTTAAGTTCATTCTAACAGAATTGTACCATTTAACCGTGCCGAATTCAATAGCTTAAACAAAACAGGTAAACAGACGCTTGCTTCCAAAAAAACAGTACATCGACAAAGCCAATAAAGTTGAAAAGCTGACACCTAGCCCTAAAAAAAGGCAGCGCGGTGTGTATCTCCATGTCACTTCATGGGTTCCGGGGCTAAGATACACTGCCCGAAAAGCGTAGTTGGCTCTGTAAATGGTTGCAGGTTGATCATCTACAAATACATGCCATCCCGGATAATAGCTGTCTGACAAAAAAAGCCACTGTTTGTCTTTTACCACAGCTCTCATCCGCACAAAATTCGGCAGATAATCCAAAATAAAAACCTCATTCCGAAAACTATTCGTTAAGAAAGCCGCCGCGCCTTTATCTTCCTTAAAAAACGGTTCTTCTATAAAAATGGTCTTCCCCGGATCAAAAGAAGGCGCTCCCATTCGGTTCAAAATATTTTCTCTTTTTTCGACCTCCGCCTTGTTCACCAAGTAAGCCCTAGGCATGACCCCCTTATTCCTGTAAAGGCGATTTCCATTTGTCTTCCGCAGAAACTCTACATGGCCGTCTTCAATCTGAAAGGGCCTGGATAAATATTTGATATTTAAAAAATCCATAAACTTGGCCTGTGTTTCAGTGCTGCTTTTCGCAAACCTTCGCAACACCAGCAAGGCGTCATCAAAATAGAGCGAATCGTGCGCCAACGCGTCGTAAATCTTATAAAGCAAAAGATGATTCGGAAAAAAACGGTCTTTGTATTCTCTTTGATTCCCCTCTATGGTTTTTGAGACAGGCGGTATGCCCGCCATAATTTTTGGGGAGCCCATAACGCGGAAAAGAGTGAGATCCTTCATTACAACCCTTACCTGCTCCGTAGGCTCAGTCAAGCAACGGGCCGGTATGGCCGGTTCGAGAACGTTGTTGACGCCTAAATCAAAGACAACCAGCGCCAGGACTATCAAAAAAGGGATCGTTCGGCTAAGTTTCAAATTGTCAAAGCCCAAGCCCGCCAAGCAAGCCAACGCAAAAGAAGTTAAGAAAAAAAATCTCTGGGGGAAACGCACAAGACTAAAAAGAGGGGCGTTTTTATAAAGCCAGAGGCAGATGGGAGAATGTTTTCCCAAGGAAAGCGCAATTCCCAAAAGCGCCAATAAAATAAAATAGCTGGTGATTTTTTCTCTTTTTTTAAAAAGAGCGGCGGCCGAAAGCGTTATCACCGTAAGACCCCCGTAAGTATTCGTAAGCCAGTTATTCCGAACAGCATTTATCAGATGCCATTGAATACTGGCCGCGTAAGGGATCGCGATGTTTAACAATTGTCCTGGGTTCAAACTCCACTTGAAGGATTCCTCCAAAGGATAATGGACACGATGAGACAAACTCACGGCCTCGACAAACATAAAAAGCTGAAAGGCGCCTAAACCTGCAAAAACAAGCCCTATAATTATAAAAGTCCGCATATAACGGAAATCCCAATGGGAAGTGCTCAAAAAAATCTCGAAGGTTTTATAGGCGGCAAATAGAGCACACGTCAAAAATGTCGTAAAAATAACGGCTGGATCGCCCGCCAGAAATTGAAATAAAAAAACAACGCCCGTGACTCCTTTCCAGAAGAAACCGCTCTCCTTAAGCGACCTTCTAAACACCAAAAGGATCAAAGGAAAATAGGCCGCCGAACAAAGGGATATCGTGAGATTGATGGTGGACATAAGATACCCGCCAAGCCCATACGCAACCGCCGATATAAAAGAAGCGTTCTCAGACGCCCCTATATCCCGCATCCACAAATAAGTGAGAAAACAAGCCATGGACAAATGCAACAAAATATAAAAATTGAACCCCCAGGTAAAATCACGCAGATAAAAAAGAAATGTCAATGGATAAAAAACGCAAGTCTGAACATCCGCGAGGAAGGGCGCGCCAAACATATTATAAGGATTCCAGTAAGGCATCCTGCCCGCTTTTATTTCACCAACACCGAAGTTCCACATGGGATAGTAGAATCGGTTAATGTCATCTTGCGCGAAGGTATATCCAAAAAATACCACCTCCTTGAAGATGAGGATAAAAAGTAGAAGAAAGAGGGAAAAAATCAGAAAAAAATATTGGAAATTTGTTTTTTTAGTTGAAAATAAAGCTGTTTCCAATGCGATCTCTAGTGAATCACTGAGCTTAAACTGAAAATTGGCAGGAAGAGAGAAACAACCAGCACGCCGACTACAGCCCCGACAAGGATAAGCACAATGGGCTCGACCAGCACGCCGAGTCTGTTTATAAAAATGTTAACTTTGGCTTCGTATTCTTTCGCGACGCTGGCCATCATGTCCGGCAGTTTGCCGCTTTCCTCGCCTATCGTCAACATATGGATCATGATCGGCGGAAAAAGGGGGCTTGCGCCCAGCGACGAAGACAGCGTTTTTCCCTGGCGCACATCGGCCAAGGCGCTTGTCAGGGCCGCCTCAAACAGGGTGTTGCCGGAAACACGGGAGGTGATCTCGATGCATTTTAAAAGGTCCACGCCGCTACGAATCAACGTGGCCAGATTTATGGTAATCCGGGCGATAATCGCATCCGTAATAAACGCGCCGAACAATGGCAAACGTAAACAGAGCGCGTCGAACTGCCTATGACCGGTGGTGGTACTGATATATTTTTTAAGGATATGCACCAGCGCTAAAACCCCCCCCAGCAAAAATAAAATATAACGCCGTAAAAAAAGGCTGCTGTCAATCACCGATTGCGTTAACACGGGTAGTTTTGCATGAAAACTCTCATAAAGCTTAGAAAATACGGGAATAACAAATAGAACAAAAACCGAAATAGCCGTTATCGAAGCAATTATAAGCACGGATGGATACACAAAAGCAGTGATTACTTTCTGCCTGAGGCTCATAGTAAGCTCTAAATTGTCTGCCAACTGGTCTAATATCAACGTTAAATCCCCGCTTGTCTCACCTGCTTCAATCAAATAAGCCCAGATAGGAGGAAACACCTTGGGATGTTTCATGATTGCGCTCTTAAATGTCGCTCCTGATCGGATATCGCTTCTTATCTTTTCGAGGACGACGGAGAGTTTTTCACTCTCGCACTGGGCTGAAATGATTTCAATGGAGCGAAGAAGCGGGATGCCGGCATTCAAAAGAGTGCCGGTTTGACGGATAAAAAACAGAAGATCCGAGGATTTGATGCGCCGATGTCTTCTTTTCTTCGCGGCGGCGGATCCCGCCTCGCCGCGAGAAGAGGCGGCTGTAAGATTGACCACAAAAAGACCTTGTCCCTGCAAAATTCTGGCGGCTGTCGTGGAACTCGTGGCGTCGATACTGCCGGCGCTGAGATTGCCCCGGTCATCCCGCGCGGTGTAAGAATAGTTAGGCATGGCTCCTCAAGCCGTGAACTTGCGTTTTAACTCCAAAGAAAACTTTTCGTATACGGTCCGTCGAGGTCCGATGGTGAGGATGGAGATGGCGGCCTGATTGATTTTGTAAATGACGCGAAATCTTCCGACCACATAACTATGAAATCCATCCAAGTCCTCGCAAAGAGGTTTTCCGGCATGGGCCGGATGGCTCCGGATCTCGTCCAGCGCCGTGCGGACTTTTTTCTTAAGCTCCGGCGGCAAATGGCGGATCAACTCATCGACCGCTTCAGGGATTTGAAGCGGTTTTTTCATCCGGCAGAGGGCCCAAAGAGCTTATCAAGGGATTTGTAAGTCTTCGCCCGGCCGGCCTGAATAGCTCTGAGGCCCGCTTGGATTTCCTTCATAAGCTCAGGGTCCGATTTAATTTCCTGGGTCTCTTTCCAGCTCTCGTACTCTTCAGCGTTCACAAGCACGGCCACCGGCCGGCCATTGCGCGTGATGATGATCTCATCTTCCTTTTCCACAACGGAATTCACGAGCGCGCTGAACTTGATCTTGACCTCCGAAAGCGGCAGTGTGTGCGTCATGCGTCCTCCAAAACAAGGCTAAATTCAGCTTAACCTGAATTCTAATCAGATTATACAGCGGCCGCCGGGTGATGTCAAGCTCACTCCATACCCGCCAGGGTCACGCGAAGCACCTCCTCCACCGAGGTCTCGCCGGCCATGACCTTTTTGTAACCGCTTTCTTCCAAGGTCACCATGCCGGCTTTCCTGGCTTCCTCGCGCAGCTCGGCGGCCGGGGCGTTTTTTAAAATAAGCTGTTCCAGGCGGGAATTCATGCGCATGATTTCATAGATCGCCACGCGGCCCAAATAACCCGTCTTCGCGCAGGCCTCACAGCCCTTGGCCTTATAGAATGTCTTGACCTTGGCCGCTTCGGATTTTAAACGCTCCGGGATCGCCGCGGCGGAAACGCCGCAGGATTCCTTGCACTTGGGGCAAAGCTTGCGCACCAGGCGCTGGGCCACCACCATAAGAAGCGAGGAAGTGGCAAGATACGGCTCAATCCCTATATCCACCAAACGGTTTAAGGCGGAAGGGGCGTCGTTGGTGTGAAGGGTGCTGAAAACCAAATGTCCGGTGAGCGCGGCGCGGATGCAAATCTGCGCGGTCTCAAGATCCCGCGTTTCTCCCACCAGCATCACATCGGGATCCTGCCTTAAGAAAGCGCGCAGGCCGCTCGCGAATGTGAGGCCTATCGAAGGCTTCACCTGCACCTGATTGATTCCCGGCATCTGATACTCCACAGGATCTTCAATGGTGGTGACATTTTTATCCGTTCCCTTGATTTCATTCAAGGCCGCATAAAGCGTCGTCGTTTTCCCGCTGCCCGTGGGGCCAGTCACCAAAATCAGGCCATGGGGATTCCTTATCGCCTTTTTAAAAATCTCAAGCTCTTCTTTGTTGAAGCCTAGAGTCTTAAGATCGAGGGCAACGGAGGAGCGATCCAGGATACGAACCACCATCTTTTCGCCATAAAGCGTCGGGATCGTGGAGATGCGAAAATCAATCGTGCGGTCCTGAATGGTCGCGCGAAAACTGCCGTCCTGCGGCAGGCGTTTTTCGGCAATGTCCATTTTCGAAAGAATTTTCAGGCGCGAAACAAGCGGAAGCGCCATCGATTTTTCAGGCGGCGGAATCGGGTGAAGGACGCCGTCAATGCGGAAACGAATCGAGATATTGTCATAAAAAGGCTCGATGTGGATGTCGCTGGCCCTTTGCTTGATCGCCTCACGAATCAGAAGATCCGTCAGATTCACCACCGGCGCTTTTTCGGCCGACGCGACGAGGTCATCCAGAGACAGGCGTTCTTCGGCGAATGTTTCCCTCCGATCCTCCCCTTTCAACTCATCGCGCAGTTTATAAGAAGCTTCCACCACGCTTTGAAACATGCCCCCCTCCCCGTAAAAATCCGTAATGCATGCTTCAATATCCGTGCGGGCGGCAATCACGGGATTGATGGTACAGCCCGTGATGGCGCGCAGATTGTCCATGAGAACGATGTCGAGGGGGTCGCTCAACGCCAGGGTGAGCGAATTTTCGTGGCGCGATAAAGGCAGTACACAATGCTTACGGGCAAAGTCTTCCGGTACAAGCTTCGTTAATCCATGCTCGGCGGAGGGAGTCAAAAGACCTTTATCCCTGGAGGCGTAGGGAATGCCGAGCTGTTTGCTCAAGGTCAGGACAAGATCCATTTCGGAAAGAACTTTGGTGGAAACAAGGATCCGGCCCAGGGTTTCCCCAAAGCTTTTCTTTTGAATCTCCAGAGCCTTGTGGATCTCTGCTTCGGTGACTAGGCCCTCTTTGACGAGGAGTTCGCCAAGTTTCAGATGTTGTCTTTTCATCCGGATATCAGCGGGCGGCAGGTTTGCCGATTTTAGCGACGAAAGAGTCCAGGGCTTGCGTCATCTTTTTTTCGACGGCGGGATTTTGAAACGCTTTTTTCTGGCTGGCCTGTATCCGTTCCCTCTCCTGCCGGTAGAGACCCTCCTTTTCATCTTCGATAGCGTCGAAAGGCGCCATCATCTGCCTCACGCGGTCTTCTTTAAAAGAGTCCAGCATCCTTTTCACCGCTAATTCTTTGCCGTCCGTTGTCGCGCTTTCCTCCGTCAGGCTGTCATAGCCCTCCACGATATGCGGCGTGATGAAAATGAGAAGCTCACGGTCCTGATAGTCTCCGTTGTCGTAACTAAACGCCTTCCCCGCCAGTGGCAGATCACCCAGGAAAGGAATTTTCTTTCTGGCGAGGCTCTTGTTGCTGTCGATCAGGCCGCCGATCACCAGCGTCTCATGGTTTTTCACGCGCACCGTAGTCCGTATCGAACGCGTGGTTGGATCTAAAAATGAGCTCGACAGCGCGGCCGCGGCCACCGTGGTCACCGCCGGTTCCAGGTACAGGGCTATGGATTGATCGTCATTGATCTGCGGCGTCATCTTGAGGCTGATGCCGACTTCCGTTCTGTCGGCCTGATTGGACGTGGTCGTGGACTGCCCCTGGGAAGCGGCGATGGTGGTGGTATTGGCGATGGCGGCATTGGTGACAAGCTTGATCTGCGCGGCTTCATTATTCAAAGTGAGCACCCGGGGTCTCGCCAAAATTTTGGTATCTGTGTGGGTGGTGAGAAAACGCAAAGTCGCCGTAAAATTTTCGGCGGACAGGGTGCCGAGCGTGAGCGTTGAAGCGCTTGTCACGGCGCTGGCTTTGACGCCTTTGGACGCCTTAAAAAGAGTTTCCCCGAAAGGAAACGCGGTGGTTCTTTTGCCGCCCGCGAAAGTGGCCAGCGCCCCATTCGTGCCTCCCCAGTCCACGCCGAGATCATCCGCGACGTTCTTGCTCACTTCCATGAGATGCACCTCGATCATCACCTGCGCGGAAGGCACGTCGAGCGTGGCAAGCACCTTCTCGATTTCGTCAAGTTTTTCCGGCGTGTCTCTCACGATAAGGCTGTTCGTAGAAGTATCCACGCTCACCTTGCCATTTTTGGAAAGCAGGCTTGCCACCAACTTATCCGCGCCTTTTTGCGCCGTCGCGCCGCCCGATGAACCGGAGGCCGCACCCTGCTGGCTTGAGCTTTGACTGCCCGAACTTTGAGAACTGCTGCCGGAGGAAGAGCTGGATCCACCGAATTGCTGCACATTCTTCAAATCATCCACAACACTCTGCCCGCCCACGTACATCGGAGAAATGGAAAACCGCATGTATCTCAAATGGAATACGCGTGTGCGGAGTTTCTCCTCGATGTCCCCTTCGGTTTGCGGGTAAACGGCAAATACATGCGTGTCGGGCTTTTGGTCGTAACGCAGGCCGTTGGCCTTGATAATCACTTCGAGCGCCTCCTGCACCGGGACGCGGTCCAAGTAAACAGTAACTTTTTTGTTTTCGATATCCTGACTGGCCACAAAATTAAGCCCGGACTGCTGGGAAAATATTTTTAAAACGTCTTTCAAGTCGGCAGATTCAAAATCCATCGAGATCTGCCTGGAACTCTCGGCCCGCGCCTCAACACCGACATTAAAAACCGCCAGCACAAACAAGAACAAGGCGCTACGGATGAGCGGTCTGTTTTTCATTTTTGTCCTTTCGTTTTACGCCCAGATGGATTTCTTTTTCCCCCGAACGCAAGGTCACGCCCGTCTTGTCGATCCTAACGACCTCCCAATCCCCAACACGACCGCCCACCGTCACCACCTGCCCATTGATGATGGCTTGGGGAAGCTTGCTCCCCCACACTAACCCTTCCACCGTTATCGAAGATTCCGCGCTTGCCGATGAATCCGGCGGGGGCGGTGCCGTCGCCTCGCTGCCAAAAGGGTCTCCCAAAGAACGCCCGATGTATTCCACGCTCCACGTCGACGTGTGCCCGAGAAACAAAAGAGCCGTCATCATCATACAAAATAGCATGCGGGAGCGCCAGTTTTTAATTTTAAGATTCTCCCTTTTTAGACAAAGCGGCCAGAGTCATCGAAAGCCGGATCGCACCCCCTTTTTGGCCGCCGCGGTCCTGGCTTTGCATCCTTAGATTTTCCACGTCTATAAAACGCGGGTCACTTTCGATCCGGCTCACAAAATTACCTATTTGGTGGTAACTTCCCGAGGCCTCAATGCCCACTGGGAGTTTGCGGTAATCTCCAAGATCCGCTTTAGAGGCCGGCACCATCGACGTAAGCGTCACCGAAGAGGCTTGAGCCATTTGATTCAGACTTTCGATAAGCCACGACACTTCCTGGCCTTCCGAAAGCCCGGACTTATAAGTTTTTTCTTTTGCCTCCATCCCCGCAATATTTTTTAAAATCTCCTCCTTCTTGATCTCGGCCTCTTGCTGCAATCGTAACTTCTTCACCTCGTCGATCTTGGGTGATGCGATGTAATGCCAGCCGATCAATAAAGCACCCACGGTCAGCCCAATTCTAAGGATCAGCAGTTTGTCCTCGCTCTTCATCACGGCTTCTCTGGCCACGCCCCCGACTCCTATTGGTTTTTCGCCGCCGAACCCAGGCATTCGACGACAAACGTCGTCAAAAGCCGATCGCCTTTTATCGTTTTGTTTAATGAGGAAAGCTTGACCTCGGTGAAGCCCTGCATGAAATCCTTGTCTTCTTTCAGAGAGGCCAGCAGGCGATTCACTCTTTCCAAGTCATTTCCTGAATCGTTGGAAACAACCCCGCCTTCCATTTTCAGCCTAAGCGCGGGCAAGGCTTCTTTTCCTATGCTCTTGTCATACTCTATGGAAAAAAGACGCAGGCCCACCGAGGCATGCCGGGCAATTTCGTTCATCTTCGTCGTCCAATAAATTCTTTTATTCATCAAGACATCGAGCAGCCTCATTCGCTCGCTCAGATCGTTTTGCTTCTGCGCAAGCTGTTCCATAGCCCAATCGCCGGATGCGTAGGCAGTCGTTGAGTGCATTCTTTTCAACTGCCGGAGACCCTCTCTCTTCGTCGCCGCCCAGTAATCCAGCGCAAAATACAATACCGCCAAAAGAGCCCCCAGGAAAATGGCGGTGTAAAACGCCTGCTTTAAAAGCTCTTTTTCGGTTTCCCCATAAGCGCTCACCGCTATTTCCTCGGTGGGAACCGCCTCTTTGTTAGGCAGAAGATTGATTCCGTCCAAAGGGCCGGACGAAATACCCTGAAGCGCCAGCCCTATCACCACCGCCATGCCGTGGGACAAATACTGGGTGTTGGCGACAAGCTTCGAGGCCTCGCTTATTTCCACAGGAACATTAAGCTCCCGGTGCAGGAGCTCATCCCAACCCCCAAACCCGCCTTCGACATCGGTGCAAAGCACCAGGCGCTGGATTTCCTCATTTTTAAAGTTTTTGGAAAAATAATTCAAAGAAAGCCTTAACTCGGTCAAAAAAGATTCAAAATCAGATTTAGCGGTATCCGGTTCTGGAACGGATTTTTTAAACAGGCTGTCCCTCACCATAAGTAGCAGCCCATTTTTCACGATCAGGATGCTCAATACACCGTCCTGATGGGCATCGACGAGCGCGCAAACTTCATCGGACTTAACCTGTTTTTGCAAAAGAATCGCGCGCGCCAGCGAAAGCGGCGCCGGTTCAATCGCTTGAAGCTTTAAACCCAGCTCTGCCGCAATGCCCAGCGCCGCATTGACGTTATCGCGCCTGGCGGCCACAAAAGAAACTCTCAGCTTCTTCAATCTATTGTCCGGCACGGCCTTGGAATCATAAAACACATCGCGGATGTCAAAAGGGATGTATTTCAGGGCCTCGAAACGCACCGCATTCGCACGCTCTTTCTTGGGAAATAGGGGAATTTCAAAATAGCGTACCAGAGATTCCTTGGCAGGCAACGCAAGCAATACCGTCTTGTTTGAAATCCCGGCTATTTCGAGGCATTGGCGGACAGCTTGTACGATCGACTGAGATTCGGGCGGGCCCGGAGAAGCGGATTTGATTTCAGCCTGAGCCGACCGCAATATTTCCACACGGCCGAAACGACTGCCGAACTCCACGGCAAACACGCGCTGGTCGTCAATATACAACCCTACCTTGCTGTCAGATCCGAACAATAAGCCTCCTTACGAATGATCCGGGTCCAGTACAAACTCCGGTTTAACCAACGGCTCAAAATGCGCGGGCTGCGGAATCGGGAACGTCACCACCTCATAGGCCCCGGCCAGCGTTCTCACCACCGCGTTTCCGGTCCCATAAATAGGCCCCCACGTGATGGCGGCTATAAAATTATTCTCCTCGCCCACTTTTTCTATGCCTTTTAGGATATCAAGCCATCCAAACGCTAGATTGGCAATGCCTCGGCCAAGTTTTTTGCCGACACCCGTCCCATAATCCACTTCAGAGCTCGGACTCACGGCCGATTCCCCCGCCCAGGCCGCTCCCAGAGAAGCTAAGAATAAAAACAGAATTATCAAACTCATGAGTCTAAAAGAGCTTCTTGCCATCAACCACCTCCTTGTTAATTACAAATGACAAAATTCAAATATCAAAATAAATCCGAAGCACGAAATCCGAAATAAATTCAAAATCCGAATGACCAAAATCCAAAACGCGGGTTTCGGTTATTTGAATTTTTGTCATTCGAATTTGTTTCGAATTTCGATATTCGGATTTCGAATTTATTTTGCAATTTGTGCTTTGTCATTTATCATTCTCTTCATCGTCGTCCTCCTCTTCCTCAGGAGGCTCCTCAAAACCCTTGGATGACCCGGGCTCCGGGGGAGGGGGTGCGGTCTCCAGCCCCTTAAAAAAATCTTCCGGAGACATCGTCTTGAGAACTTCTTTAAATTTCTCCACCTCTTCCTGCGTGATCGGACCTTCTAACGGTGGGCATTTTTGCAATACCTTCTCATCGATGTATATCGGGCAGTGGGTTCTCACAGCCAGGGCCAGAGAGTCCGAAGGCCTGGCGTCCAACTCAATCGTCCGCCCGTTATGTTTGATGTGGATCAAGGCATAATAGCTGTTGTCTTTCAAGTCGCTCACAACCACTTTTTCAATCTCCGCCTTCAGCTCTTTCAGCACGTTCACTATCAAATCATGCGTCAGAGGCCTCGGAAATTTTTCTCCCTGCATTTCAAGCGCGATGGCATTCCCCTCATTCACACCGATCCAAATGGGAATCAAACGCGTCTTGTCCACATCCTCGAGCACCACCACATATTGTGGTAGAGGAAAGAGAGAGACCACTGAGGATATTTTAGCTTCCTTTATCATATCTATCATATTGTAAACAATATCGTAAATTATTTCCACCAAATTGTGAGAAAACTACCGGAAGGTCTGACACCATAAAACCCCCGCGAGGGTCTTGGCATCGCGGATCCGGCCGTTTTTTATCCAATGAAGCGCTTGGCTGAAGGAAACTTTTTTGTGCTCGATCCATTCGTCAGGGTCGAGGTTTTTTTGGCCTTCGGTCAAATCGTCCGCGCGAAAGAGCGTCATGATTTCATTCGAGATTCCCGGAGCGGGATAAAATCGTGTGAGAAAGCGCCATCGCTTAGCCTTAAACCCCGTCTCTTCCTCCAGCTCTCTCTTGGCGCAAGCGAGCGGATCCTCATTTTTTTCCAAGGTGCCGGCGGGAATTTCCCACAGATCACCCTTGGCCGCGTAACGAAACTGCTTTAAAAGAAGGATGTGGCTTTTATCCGCAAACGGAATGACCACCACAGCGCCCGGATGAACCACCAGTTCCCGGGTCACAATCTTTTCCTTGGCAACATCCAAAATAAAACGATCCTTCACAAGCCGGATCACGTGGCCTCTGTACAAAGTTTTGGATTGGATAATACGGTAGGAAAGCTTTTTGCTATTCAATCTCGAGAACGGAATCAAGCCCGCCGTAAGGATTGGGCTCCAGGCGGTCATTCTCGGGATCCGTGGTCCACTCGCCGTCCACGACGAATTTGTAACGGTAACGTCCGGGCTCGAGACAAATTCTTTTCTGCCACAGCCCTTCTTCGGTTTGCCAGAGAAGCGACTGGTTTGAAAGAGACCAGTTATTAAAATCGCCGACCAGATAAACCTCTTTAACCCCTTTGGCCTTAAACACGAAGTCGCGGAGGGAACTCGAAGGCACGCTGTTTCTCGCGGAATTCTGCTCAAGCAGCAAAGACGGTACGGAAAATAAAATTTGAAGGATTTCTTGGCTCAAAATAAGATAATCCACCGCCGCTCTGGATTTAGGCCCGTACTTCACGAGCGGAACACCCTTCGCCTGAGATTCTTTTACGGCAATGGCCTGGCGGACCGCACTGCTCAAGATGTGCTCACCGAAAGCGACGCGGATCTCCTCAATCATGTGCTTGGCAAAGCGCGTGCGCATGTCCACCATCGTGGGCAGCGCGAACACTTTCGGCGTATGCTCGAGCTTGACGCGGATCAGCTCAATCATGCTCAAGAGTTTACCGACACCCATCAAGGAAAAAGAACCGAGCTCGATTGGAACCAACACCATCTCCGAAGCCCGAAGCGCATTGAACGTCAGAAACCCGAGACTGGGCGGGCAATCGATGACCACCATGTCGTAGGGAAACGAGAGATGGTTCAGGATTTCATAGAGCTTGGATACCGACTCATCCTTATTCGTGAATTCCTGCTCGATCGTGCTGAGGAGTATGTGCGAGGGCGCCAGATCCAGATTCGTGTCGATGGAAATAAGCGTATTCTCAAGAAAATCCTTTTTGTCCGGTTGTTCGGTTAGCACATTGTACATCGTCGAGCGGAGCCCGCCTGCCGAGCAGGCAGGCTCTTCACCGCGCACGCCGACCCCGAAAGTCGTATGCGCCTGCGGGTCAAGATCCATCAACAGCGTGCGCTGTCCCAGAGACGCCAGCGAAGCTGCGATATTGATGGCAGAAGTGGTTTTGCCGCAGCCTCCTTTTTGATTGGAAAGGGCTATAACATGCACGCGTTTCCCCTCCTACCTCTTACCTGCTTTTCAAGCCGGGATAATCCGCAGATCCTTGACGAGCACCGTATCTCCAGGCTTATTGTGAATATCTTTGGAGCCAAATTCAAAACGCAGGCTCGCGACCTTCCTCGGATTGAACTCTTTCGACGTATTCGTCAACGGGATTTCCACCTTTTGCCACTCAGAACTTAAGCCGTCCGGAAACGGGAAGAGTTTTCCTTTTTCAAAGGCCAGCACGTGATTGGAGTCCTTCAAGGCCAAAGCCAGGTTCTCGCCACCCTGACGTCCTTTGGCATAAAGAACGATTTTTGAGCCTTCCATGTTTACCGGCGTTCTAAAATTAAGCTGGGCCCTTGCAAAATTGGCTACAGAGCTGTTGACGAGTGTGAGGCCGCTTTTCTCGGATGAACTGTTGATCTGGGAGGCGCCTTCAAACACAACGTCCTTCAAAGATACTTTTCCAAGAGAATCCTCGTCGCCGCTTTGCGGGGGCGAGAGGTGAGGGACCGCGGCCTCTTGGGCCCTCGAGGTCTGCATTAAGGAAACAGCGTAGGGATTTTTCTCGTCGATAACTTTCACGTCAATAAAAATCCGCTTGGTTGAAAAAAGGCTTAGCGCCGTAATCAAAAACGCGACCGACGCGATGATCCAGGGAACGAGAGAGGAAATCCCCTGTTTTTCGACCACACGGATCACTACCGGGTATTCCGATTTTTTCGATTTTTCGGTGTCGGGGAAATAGACGTCCGAAAGTTTTTCCTGAATTAATTCGTAACTGGTTTTCTTTTCCGAAAAGCCCTTGACGGCGCCCGTTTTCAAGGCCTCTATCAATTTACTCATTCGAGAAGATCGTTCTCCCTTAAAATTTTTTCCGCTTCCAAAATAGAGTTTTTCAAATCGTTAAAATGCGTGACGTTGATCGAGAGGCCCTTCCCGGTCGGGACTTTTTCCTCGCCTTCTTTAGCGGCGGTGTAGACGCGCAAGTCCAGCAAGTCGTACCCTTTAAATTCTTTTATTTGAACGCGGACCTCTTCGAATTTATTTTTTTGAAAACTCGTCACCAGTTTGTTCATAGACAGACCCTCGTGAACCGCAAGCTCTTTTGCTAGAAACGGGAATTTCTTTACAGACAAATTATAGCAAACGGGCTTTGCAAGCGCAAACGAATCTTTGAAGAATTTTATGGAGTACTTATTTTTTCGGTCTTGACCTCGTCAACGTCGGAATCAATCTCTGTAAGTTCCGGTGTGTCTTTGAACATACCACCCATGCTTTTTGCTTTTTCAATCTGAGGCGCCACCCACGCCTGCCAGGAACCAACCGCCTTTCTCCAATGCTCATTCATCTTCGCCAAACCGTCCTGAAAATTCTTGAGATGGCCGACAAACGCATACAAACGGTCCCCCAAAACCTCGACGACACCGCCCAGTTCGCTGGCGTTATTCGCCAATTGATGCTGCTGCCAGCTTATTTTTATGAGTTGCAGCAAAGGAACGATCGTCATGGGGCTGGCTAAAATCACTTTCTTACCCAAAGCTTCACGCCAAAGGGTGGGGTCGGAAGAGAGCGCCTCACGGCTGGCCGCTTCATTCGAGATAAACATCACGACATAAGGGACTTCGGGGTCGAGCAACGCCTGATATTCTTTGCGGCTTAACCGCATGAAATTGTTCCGGATGTTTTGAATAAGTTTCTGGAGATGCTGTTTTTTCTCTTCGGGGTCGTCCGTTTCCTGTGCCAATAAATATTCCACTGCCATTTCTTTTGAATCGATCGCCAAACGTTTCCCGTCCGGAAGATATATCACAAAATCAGGACGACTGTCGTTTCCTGCCTCGCCGGAAAGCGTCACCTGCGTATCGAAACTACTCCCTTTCACCATCCCATTTTCCTCGAGGATCTGCTGCAGTACCATTTCTCCCAAAGAGCCGCGGACACCGCTGCCGGTCGTGAACGCGCGCCTTAAAGCCGACGTCTCCATCCGGATCGACTGCTCGGCCTGAAAAATCTGGCTCAAGGATGTTTCAAGCCGCTCGGCGCCCTTGACGCGGCCAAGCTCAAACTCCTTTATGACTCTTTGGCATTCGTCAATTTTAGCCTTCATGTCCGCCACCGAGTTTGAAATTTCTTTCTTGTGGCTATCCATGTCTTCTCCGGCTTCGGTTTTCACCTCGCGCAAGGATTCAAGGGCGGCCAATTTAAACTCGCTTTGCAGTTTTTCTTTCAAGGCTTGTTCGGCGGTGAGAAGACTTTGAAGGTTATTAAGACGTTCTCCCAGTTGAGCTATTCTTGCGCCGCGCATAAAAAAAACAAATACGCCGCCGGCGATAAACCCGACAAACGCCGCCATCCCGACAGAAAGAGAGGTCACGAAGAGTTCTGGCTCTTTTCCACGAATTTCAGTCGAAGCTCATACAAAAGATCCTCGAGCATTTTTTCCTCTTCTTTTGAAAGATTACCTTTGGTTTTTCCAGAAAGCATGTCAAGCGTGTCTATCAAATATTTGGCTTGCGGTAAATCCGGCTTTTTATCGCCGGTCTGCGGATCGGGGAGCTCTCCCAAAAAAAGAAGCGCCTGCATGCCTAGCGAGGAGATAAAAAAAGGAAATTCGTCCACTTTTTTGCCGGCTTCCACGGCGTAATACCTCCCTGGCGCTTGACTTAAAACTTTCTTCTATTTTTGCTGCTACGGGCCTTGCGGCGCTTTATTTCACTGGGCTTTTCGTAGTGTTTTCTGGCCTTTAAGGCTTTTAAAATACCTTCGCGTTCGATCTTCTTTTTGAAACGCCTGAGCGCCTTTTCGAGCGGCTCATTCGGCCCCACTTCAATTCGTGACATGAATCTAATACCCCTTTCTTGTTGCGTAATATAAAGTTATAAAGTTCGATGAGGATTATAACTTTATTCGAATAGAGTGTCAACCTATGCTGCAGAACTTTCCCCTCCGTAAGGGGAGGAACAAATCAACCTTTTACCCTTTTACAAATTCCAAATATTTTTCAGTTTTCCTGACAATAATCCGGCCGGGCAGATGGAGTTCGAGAGGGTATTCTTTGGAATCCAGCGCTTCTAAAATTGAGGCGATGTGGACGTGGGTGAAGCGCTTCAAATCGCCTTGGACGTGGGCGAGCATTTTCAAGATGACCTCGCGCCGGATTACGGGGGGGAGACGTTTTAACCATCGTGTAGGGGCGTATTGCAATACCTGCCCGTCCGGCAGGCGGGCGCTCCTACGGCGGCAACCTTGTTTAAAAATCTTTTCCGATGCCCCATCCAGATAATTCTGCGCCTCCTCACAGATTGTCTTTAAATTCGACAGGGCTTCTTTGATTTGAGGATTAAAACGTCTTTGGATCAAAGGCAAAAGCTCATGACGCACGCGATTACGGGTAAATGCCGGATCGCGGTTGGTTTCGTCCAGGCAAAAGGAAATTTTGTTTTCTTTCAAATAACTTAAGATGTCCTTTTTCTCGCACAAAAGCAAAGGACGGATCACTTCATAGGCCCCTTCCTTTCTTCTGAAAGGAATTCCGGAGAGGCCTCGAAGGCCCGAACCGCGCAAGATGCGCATCAGCATCGTCTCAGCTTGGTCGTCGAGGGTATGCGCCGTGGCGATTTTGGAAGCGCCGGTTTTTCGGCATACCGACTTAAAAAATTCGTAGCGCGCGATGCGCCCCGCTTCTTCGAGTGAACGTTTTTGGCGGCGCGCCCGCTGTCTAAGAAGAACTTTCCTGGAATAAAAAGGAACCCGGAAGCCTTCGGCGGTTCTTTTGGCAACAGAAAGAAAACGGCGTGAGGCCTGAGGCTGCAGCCCATGATCCAGATGCGCAGCGTAGAGCTCAAGCGCGTACTTTTTTTTGAATTTGTCGAGGAGGGTTAGCAACGCTACCGAATCCGGCCCGCCGGACACGGCCACCATCACCCGGTCGCCCCGTCTTAACAGACAGGCGCGCCGGTTGGTGATTTCAATGCGTTCGATTAGTTTTTTAGTAAACGAAGATATAGGTGGCCTTGTTCGTCGCTGGATCGTACTCCACGTCGATTTCGGTGCCAGCCGTCAAAGACTTGAGGTCCCTGTCTTTTTCGCCGTCGGTAATGTCCGTAGATTCATCCAATTTGACGGAAAGAATTTTTTCGTTGGTCTTGTCTTCAGTCTCGCCGGAGAACTTGACCGTAATCATCTTGTTGGCTTGGTCTACAGAAGCGACTTGGCCTGAGACAAACTCGAGATTATCCGCAGCCGAAGCGGTCTCCGCTTTCACCGGTTCTGGTGTGGAAGCTGTGGCCGCTGGAGTTGTGGGAAGGGCCGAGACCGATGGAACAGTCGTTGATGGAACAGGCGTTGTGGAAGCAGGCTCAGCCGGTGCAGGCGTGGCTGGAGCCGTGTTGGAACTCTGGGATGTGTCGCTTGGGCTCGAGGCTGTCTGTGAAGCCTCTTCCGCCCAGACCGTATAAGCCGTTAACGAAAGAAACAACGCCAAAGCAAAGCTAAAAAACTTCTTCATGTTGGACTCCATTCTAAATTGGTTTATTCAAGTAGTGTATCATAACGCCGTCAAATGTCAAAGGTTGTGTCAAAGGTTGTGCGCGTGCTTCGGAGCGTTTCCGCGGCAAGCTCTGGAGGCGTTGGGTTCACATAAAAGCCTGTCCCCCATTCGAAACCGGCCACCTGTGTCAAATGGGGAATGATCTCCATATGCCAGTGAAAACTCTCAAACTCCTTCCCGTGAATCGGCAGTGTGTGAATCATCCAGTTGAAAGAGCAGTCTTTCAAGGCGCTTTTGATTTTTTGCAAAGTCTCTTTTAGGGCCTTGGCGAGAGACTTTATTTTCTCGTCGGAAATAGAGTCAAACGAGGCCTCGTGGGATTTCGGCAAGATCCACGTCTCAAAAGGAAAGCGGGAAACAAAAGGGCACAAAGATAAAATATCAGAGTCTTCTAAAACCGTGAGTTTTTTCTCCGCTCTTTCCTGATTCAACATGTCACAGTAAATGCAGCGGTCGGTGTATTCAAAATGCCTGAGAGCGCCCTTCAGTTCCCCCTGGACGCGCGAAGGCACAATCGGAAGTGCGATAAGCTGTGAATGAGGATGCTCGAGGCTCGCGCCCGCCGCAGCGCCGTAATTTTTAAAAATCAGGATGTATTTAAAGCGGGGATCCTTCCTCAAATCCAGACAGCGCTCGCGATAAACGCGTAAAATCGTCTGCACCTCTTCCAGGGATAATTCGGACATTTCTTTTTGATGATCCGGATTTTCGACAATCACCTCATGAGCGCCAAAACCTCCGATCTTGTCGTAAATCCCGAAAGCGTATTTCTCCGGGCTTTCCTCGATTCGAAGCGCGGGGAACTTGTTGGGAACCACCCTCACCTGCCAAGAGGAGACAGATTTCGGGGCGCCCCTGTCATGCGACGGGGCAGCCCCGCCTCCGGCGGGCGCGCCGCTCTTCCGGTAGCTAAAAATCTCGTTCGGTGTCATGGATTCGTGGCCAGGACAAAACGGGCAGGTTTTGCTTGATTTTAAATTGGGCGGGCCTTTAAAAAAATCCGCAGGGGACGGGTTCTCCACATTGACAATAACCCAGCGGCCTGTGATCGGATCCTTTCTAAGCTGAGGCATTTGTAGTCACCTCTCTCAGCAAAAGCGCGGCGTCTTCGGGCGGCGTCGGGTTGATGTGAATCCCCGTGCCCCATTCAAACCCCGCGTCGCGCGTAAGCCTCGGGGAAATCTGCAAATACCAGTGAGTGTCCTCTTCCAGCGTTTTCCAATAACCTTCCTTTTTTTTATGGCGGTAAGGGGCGGTGTGAAGAATCATGTTGTAAGGGGGATCCTTTAAAAGGACGCGTATTTTAAACAGACACTCTTTCAAAATCAGCGCCAGATCCGGAAAATCACCAGGTTCGAGCCGTCCAAAGTCAGCGGTGTGTTTTTTTGGAAGTATCCACGTCTCAAAAGGGGAGCGTGAGGCAAAAGGACAAAAAGCGAAAAAAGTTTTGTTTTCATAGACCCTGCGTGAAGCTTCCTCGCTTTCCTGCCTTAAGATATCGCAAAAGACACAGCGCTCCCTGCGGTCAAAATAGTTTTTGGCCGATATAAGCTCTTCCTTAACGCGCTTTGGCGTGATCGGCGTCGCGATAAGCTGTGACCGCGTGTGGCGGATCATGTCACTCGCGGACCCAAAAATGAGGCCGTGATTTTTGAAAAGAAGCGCGTACTTGAAGCGGGGGTCTTTGCCCAATTCATTGAAGCGTTCGACGTAGACTTGTATCGCTTTTTCTATCTGCGAAGACGGGAGCTCATCCAGGCTGTGTATGTGCTTCGGACTCTCAATGATGATCTCATGCGTCCCGACGCCTTCCATCAAATCATAGATGCCATGGCCATGGCGGTGCTGTCCATCGGCCGTCGACAAAATCGGCCTTTTGCTTAAAATGGCGCGCGCATGCCAGCCGGGAGCGTTCGGGGCGGTGCCGGGGTCGCGCACCGCATAAACTTCCCCGGTGGTTTCGGATTCATGTCCTTCGCAAAAAGGGCAGGCACGCTCTTCGACAATCTGCCCGGATTGATATTCCACGGGCCTGCGGGAACGCTCGGTGGAAATGATCGTCCAATAACCCACCACGGGGTCGCGCCTCAGCTCAGGCATGTCAACGGCTCCCCGTCCCGTCCAGAAAATGCAAAATATCCGTGGCGCGGATCAGGCCGACCACTTTGTTGTTTTTGTCCTGCACGACAATCAGCGCGCATTTCGATTCCTTGAATTTGCGAACCACTTCAGCCAGTGTCGCATCTTTTGAGATCACACCGAAATCTTTTTTCGCCACTTCCATCACCGGAATATCCAACTCCTTCACTTCGAGATTCGGCACGGCCAATTTCTCAAACTTGGAAACGCTCACCAAGCGGCGGTTCAAGTACTCGTAAAACTGCGTCGAAAGGATGCGCTTGAAACTCACCGGGACGGGTATCACGGGCTTGCCTTGGATGAAATCCAAATGCGTCTTGAAAGCGCTCATTTGCGAGCGCTGGTCAATCGACAAAAGATAGCGGAGCGAGCTGTCCGGCACCCGATGTTCCTCGGCCTCGGGGATAGCCGCCAAAGAAACGAGTTCGTACACGTCCTCCATTTTAATATTCAATTCCTTGAAGCCCCGGGCGATCCAAAACGCAAGGGCGCCGTCCTGGTCTTTGAACACCGGCGCGTATTTCTCCAGCGTGTCGATGGCATCCGCCAAAAATACGCCGAGCGCCACATCGACATTGTAAAGAATGCCCGCTAGGATAAACGCGGCGTCGTCCGACTGCCCGGGGCCCAAGCGATGACGGATATAAAAATACCGTTCGGTCTTCGGGTCCGGTACGCCTTCCGTGTGCAAGATAAGACCCCGCCTCCTGTAATCTTCAATCCGGTCCTCATGCGCCTCATGCGCGAGCTTTTCGCCGTCCAGGTTCATGTCGAGCATCGTTTTCACATCAATGACGTAGCAGCGCCCGCCGCCGATTTTGATTTGATAAATTTTCTCGGCCTCCTTCCTTATATCCGGGTTGTCCCGGAGGCCGCCGAGATAAAGGCCGCGCAAAACATCCTCGGCATTCACGCGCCGCTCGCGCAAAAGCCCGATGCCGAGCATGGGTTCACCGGCGGCGTTCACGAGTCTGTCTCTTTTTTCGCCGTTCATTGCGCTGTCGGCGAATCGCAGAATATCATCAACCAGCGACTGCCGCGCTTTTTTGATGGAATCGGCGTTTCTTTCAAGGGCCCTCACCACGTCGTCGATGGTCGTATTCACATAGGTGCGTTTGTTAAAAACACCGGCGCCGTTGTGTGCGCGGCCTTCGAGCGATTGGATGAAAAGAAGGTCTTCGATCTCCTTCGTCGTGTCCAAATGCTCGTAGGATTTCAAAACTTCGTAATCCGCTTGAATCAGTTCTTTAGGCGCTACCGAGTGTAGGTACATAATTCGTGCGATTATAACATCCGCTTTCTTTTATTCAAGGGCTTCGCCTTCTTTAAGTGGAAACCCTTTTAAAAATTCTTTGGCGGCAAGCGGCTTTTTCCCCTCCGCCTGCAGTTTCTTAATTTCCAAGGTATTGTCGGATGCCGCGACCCATAGGCCTTCCTTCGAAGAGGCCTTCAAGACCGTGCCTGGCGGAACGTCCGAAGCTTTTTCAAGATTCGAAGGAAAGGCCTCCAGGATGATCAACCGCCTTCCTTTATAATAAGAATAGGCGGTGGGCCATTCGGCCAAGGCACGGACCCGGTCGTGAATATTTTTGGCGCTTTGTTTCCAGTCGATATGTCCGTCGTCTTTTTTGATTTTCCGGGCATAGCTGGAAATGCTTTCATTTTGCGGCGTGAATGCTTCCGTGCGTTTCTCCAATGTTTCAAGCGCCTCTAAAATCGCCGCTTGGCCCAGCAGACTCAACTTTTGCCTCAAAGTGACCGCCGTGTCTTCCGGTAAAATGGGAGTTTTTTTCTGAAGTAAAACGTCCCCGGCATCGAGCTTCTCAGCCATTCGCAGGATGCTGATCCCCGTTTCCGAATCACCGTTCAGCAGGGCCCATTCAATCGGCGCGGCGCCCCGGTATTTCGGCAAAAGCGACGCATGGACGTTGAGCGCTGTCCGCTTGGGCACCTCCAAAAGTTTTTTCGAAAGAATGACGCCGAAGGCGATCACAATAAACAAATCGGGTTCCAATTTTTCCAAAGCGGCCGCGGATTCCTCGGAATTTACATTGGGGTAGTGAAAAAGAGGCTGACGATTTTGCAAAGCCCATTCTTTCACCGGAGAGGCCTTAAGTTTGAGGTTCCGGCCCTGGGGCTTGTCGGGGGAGGTCACCACGGATAAAATCTGATGCGAGGAATCGCAGAGCGCCTGAAAAGCGGGAATGCCGAAATCCCCGCTGCCGAAAAGGACAACCCTCATGCCTTCCTGCGCAACAATTTCTTTTTCGCCATCCGGCTTTTTAAAATTCCAAGTCTGTCGATGAAAAGAATGCCGTTCAAATGGTCGATCTCATGTTGGAAGATGCGCGATAAAAGTCCTTCGGCCTTCACTTCCACCGTTTTCCCCTCAAGCGTCATCGCCTTCATCCAAACGCGTTTGGCGCGCTTCACCGGCTCATAAAATTCGGGCACACTTAAGCATCCTTCAAATTCTTTGATGACCCCTTGTTTCTTCACGATCTTCGGATTTAGAAAAACAAGCTCCTCGCCCCGCACCTGATTGGCCGAGGTAACAAACAGCCGTTTTAAAACCCCCACCTGATTGGCCGCCAGGCCCACGCCGTTTTCTGCATACATCGTATCAATCATGTCCTTGGCAAGCTTCCGGTCTTCGCCCGTAACCCGCGTCACCTCGCGGGCCTTCGCGGCCAGCACTTTGTTGGGGAATTTAACAACTTTTAAAACAGACATAACTTATCTCCACTTCCGGAACATGACGTTTCAATGCTTTTTTCTAAATTTTGAAAAGTAATCATCAATTTCTACTTTTAATTCTAGACCGACTTTTTCAAAACAATCTAATAAATCTTTATAGACATTATCACCTGTGAGAAAATCCCAAAATTCCTCGGCAACTTTTAATTCATTCTCCAAATCCAACATCCCTCTCATCGTCCATCGGTTATACGGTTGCGGCTCGTACGGATTATAAGGCATGGCTATCATTGTGTTGACTGTTGCTTTTGGACTTACAGCCAAAACAACCGCAACCCATTCGAGCAAGGTTCTCTTAAATTCCCTAAAACCTCCGGCGTTAGGTTTCACGGTTTTTAAATCAAACAGAAAGAATTCACCCTTTTTATTCTCAAGCATCAGATCAACTTTTGTTAGTTTGACCTTTCTCATACCACCTTTTTGACAAACCCTGCGAATTAACTCAATTTCTTTAGCTTTGTCAGGAGATGCTGATGCTGTAGTTAAGTCATCCATAATTTTTTGAATAGTTAATTGAGCGTCTCCACTAATCAGCTTGCCCGCGACATTGGAAGGTGTAACTTTAAAATTCTTTTCAGCCAAGACACGCGCAACAGGTTCAAAAATAGTAGTGCCAAAATTCGTATTTAAGGAGTGAATGAAAGAATATAAAGCCAATCGATCTTTGCCCAAAAGTCTGGTGTGAAATGGCATTGCGGCAGGTTCGGGGTTGTGATTTGTAAATTTTTGCCTGAGACTATCTTTTAACACCTGTTCAATTTTTCTAGCCGTATCTTTTTGAAGGCTCATTATTTAGCCTTTAAGTGAAAAATAATTTCCGAATAAGCACCCTTATCTCTTTCGGTTCTATTTAAGACAGGGCGTCTATATTGGTTAACTATTTTTGTATCTGATTTTTCAGCAATTGTCGGGTATAAATTATATTTATCGTTGGCTACTAGGAAAATATTGTAACCATTTTTCAGAAATCTCTTGGAATTATTCAAAACCGTTGAGACTCCTTGAACATATTCATTGCGCGCCTCTTTGCCCTGACCCTTAGAAAGTGGGCCGATCTCTTTTTCGTCATTTCTCTCAAACCCAAACAAATCATAGGAATATGCATGCTGTTCGTGGTAGTCTATTTGCCCCACATAAGGTGGAGATGTAAAAATTCCTGCCACTTTTTCCCTTTTAATCATTTCATAAAATGTTTCGTCCTTCTTTGCTATCTCCTTTGTAAGGTCGACCGTTCGCGCATCAGCTGTTACAACCGCAAAGCGAGCGTTTGATTTTAAACGAGCGAAAGCTTTTAGGCGGTCAACAGTATCAACGGTGTAACGCTCAAACCAAGATTTTATAGAAAACAGCGGTTTACAAATTTTTTTATGTTTATAGCAGTAATAGGTCGTCAACTGTGGATCTTTAAGGGTTGCTAGATCGGAATGAGTGGTGGCTCGGCAAGAACGAATCGTGCGACTTAATACAACTGTGAGTACTTTTTTACTTTTCGCGTTTTTGATTCCTTCGATAATGCCTAAAGCGTAATCTATTTCTCTTCTTACGCTTCTAATATACCATTTGTCTAAAAACGAATTATTGGCTCCCTGTTTCAATTCAACCCCATATTTGGCAACTAAAATCGTATAGATTTTTAAAAACTCTTTTTCTTTCTCCCTCGCATACTTGTCTTCGTCGACACCCCCATTTTGAGCCCGATATTTGAATTCATATCCCGGAAAATACCTGTCGTTAAACTCAGAGAGTTTTGCAGAAAGCTCAGCATCAAAAGCGGCGATCTTGTTGTCTGCTTCATAACCTGTAATGCACAATCGTATTTTTCTAGCATCCTCTTCAACAGATTTGAAATGATAATCCAACAATTTCACCTCGGCGATTAAAGAATTGAACCTGGAAATATCCACACCGATCGCACGTATCCCCATTTCATTAGCCTGTACAAGTGTCGTCCCAGACCCTGAAAACGGATCCAGAATAATATCTCCTGGCTTAAAATATACTTCTTTTTTGAAATTGTCCGTGTGCTCGTCTATGAAGTACTCGACCAATTGAGGAATGAATTTTCCTTTATAAGGATGTAGTCGATGAACATGCTTTGTTGTATCTTTCTCCCGTAGATGATCAAAAGACAACGCCCAGTTTAAATCATTCCCTAACCTTTTTTTCCAGTGGCTCTCTCTTTTTCCTACATAGGATTGGTAATAGCTTCTCAAATCACTCAAATCGACGAGAGTTGCTCCATTTCCATTACGTTTTCTAACTTTGCCGTATTGGACTAAGTAGGAAATATTAGATTCGCTGACGTCTCTTTTCAAAAGTTCGCTTGCCCATTGGCTGGCTTCTTTGATAGTTGCGAGTCGTTTTGGCTCTTCGCTAGTAATCATTTTTTAAGCGCCTCCGTAACAATAATTGGTACTTGAGCCCTAGTATAACAAATAATCTACTGCGGGTCCACATCGACGGTCAGCATCACTTTCACCCTCTTAAACTCCTTCAAAGTTTCTTTGAGCACGGGACGTATCATTTCCACCGTCGGCCCCTTCAAATAAAGATTCCAGCGATACAGTCCTTTTTCTTTGGAGGTCAGGCACGGCGCCGGGCCCAAAATACCCAGCGTCTGTTTGTCCATACGGGACTCCAGAAGCCTTGAAAGTAAAATAATTTGCCTCACCACCTCTTTTTCCGAGGCGCCGCTTAAAATTATTTTCACCAGATGCGTGACCGGCGGCATTGTCAGTTCCTTGCGGTACACAATTTCTTTTTCATAAAATTCCAGATAATTGTGGTCTTTGGCGCTTTGGATGGAATAGTGATGCGGCATCGTGGTCTGGATCAGCACTTTCCCTGGAATATCGCCTCTCCCTGCGCGGCCGGCGACCTGCGTCAAGAGACTGAATGTCCGCTCCGCCGCGCGAAAATCCGGGATGTGAAGCGCCGTGTCGGCGGAGATGACACCGATGAGCGACACATTCGGAAAATCGTGGCCTTTGGCGATCATTTGCGTTCCGATTAAAATGTCAATTTCTCTTTTTTTAAAAGCCCGAAGGATCGTTTCGTGCGAATCTTTTCTCGACGTCGAGTCCGCGTCCATGCGGCCGATCCTGGCACCCGGAAAAAGCCTGAAGGCCTCCTCTTCCACTTTCTGCGTGCCAGCGCCGAAATAGTGCAGATAATTTTTCTGGCAGCCTGGGCAAAGACGCACGGGCGCGGATTTAAAATGACACAGATGGCAGAATAAAACGCCTTTGTCCGTGTGATAGGTCAGGCTGATACGGCAATGTTCGCACTGCATCACGTACCCGCAGGAGGCACAGTGAAGGTGCGTGAAAAATCCGCGGCGGTTTAAAAAAAGCATCGCCTGCTCTTTTTTAAAAAGACAGTCCTTGACGGCGGCTTGAAGCGCCGAGGAGAAAATTTTTTCGAGCTTCCCTCGCGGCTCGCGGCGCATGTCGACGATCTGCACCTCGGGCAGAGGCCGTTTCTCGATACGCTCGGAAAGATGCAAGTATTTTATTTTCTCATTTCGCGAACCGTAAAAAGATTCCAGAGACGGCGTGGCGCCGCCCAAAACCAGCACCGCGCCTTCCAGTTCACAGCGTTTGGCCGCCACACCCCGTGTTTCATAGCGCGGCGTTTCCTCCTGTTTGTAGGAAGTGTCGTGTTCTTCGTCCATGACGATGAGCCCAAGATCCTTCACCGGTGAAAAAACGGCGGAGCGCGCGCCCACCACCACTTTGGCCTCTCCCCGCCGGATCCGGTGCCACTCCTCCACGCGCCTGCCTTGAGAAAGGCGGCTGTGGATCACCGCCAGGCAGTCGCCGAATCGCGAATAAAAGCGGTCCACGGTCTGGGGGGTGAGGGAAATTTCAGGCACCAAAACAATGCTGCCCCTGCATTCTTTGAGCAATTCTCCTATGAGATGCATGTAAATTTCCGTTTTGCCGCTCCCCGTGATGCCATGAAGCAGAAATGTTTCGGATTCTTTTTTTCTCATTTTTTCCAAAATGACCCGAAAGGCACTGCCCTGGTCGGCGGTGAGCCGAAGCGCTTCGGGGTTCACCAGGTCCGAGCCATGGCCGGTTTTTGGCGAGCGGCTTTTGATAAAAAATTTTCCCTTTTTAAAGGGGGCGGGCAAGGCCGCTTCAATCGCCTGCCCCCAGGAACAAAAATAAGTCTCGGACACCCAGCGCGTGAAATCCAGAAATACGGTATCCAACGTCGGCGCGTCTTCGATCACCGCGTCAATATCCCGCGGTTTTTCAACGGCTTTTTCCGTTGGCAAGCCCACCACATACCCCACCAAGCGGCGTGTCCTCACGGAAACCCACACGAATTTTCCGATCCCCACTTTGGATTGCAGCGGTTCCGGGACCGAGTACTGAAAAGTTCCGAGAGTGGGGAGGCCTAGGGCAACGTCAACGAAAGAAGGCGTCATAAAAATCGTTAATGACAAATAACAAAGCACAAATGACAAAAGAATGACAAATGACTAAATCCAAATGACAAAACATGTGTTTTGAATTTTGAATTTGGTGCTTTGAATTTATTTTGACATTTGAATTTTGTCATTTGTAATTAATCCCCAATTCCTGCATGATCTTCTGCATGTCCTGCCATACGAGTTTTTTGTCCGCGGGATTTCTCAAAAGATATGCAGGGTGAAAGGTGGGAAGAATTTTTATTCCGTTTATTTCAAAAAACCGGCCGCGCACGCGGCTGATTGGTTCTTCGGTGCGAAGCAGTGTCTGCGCGGCGAATTTGCCCAGCGCGCAGATCACTTTGGGCTGAATGATCGCGATTTGTCGTTCGAGAATCGGGTGGCAGGTCGCGATTTCCGAAGGAAGAGGGTTCCGGTTCTGCGGCGGGCGGCATTTTAAGCAGTTGGCGATATACACCTCTTCCCTTTTCAATTTCATCGCCTGGATGATCTTTGTCAAAAGCTGGCCGGCCGCGCCGACAAAAGGCTTGCCTTCCCGGTCTTCATCGAAACCGGGCGCTTCGCCCACAAACATGAGTTCGGCATTCGGATTGCCGCTTCCGAACACCACCTGCGTTCGCGTTTCGGACAACGCGCAAAGCGTGCAATTTTTGAATTCACGCTCCAATTCCTCTAGCGCCGTTTTCTTGTCAATTGTGGGTAGGGGCAGCGCCTGCCCCTGCCTGACCGGCAGGCAGGTGCCGGCAGGCAGGCCCAAATCCGGGATTTCGTGAACACCAAAAGATTTTTCTGTTTCCAAGAATTGTTTTATTTGCTTCATCAGCAAATCGGCCTCAGGGCTATTCATCCCTGCCCGTCCTTAAGTGCTCCGCCAAACGCACAATGGCCTCGGCAGCCCCGGGCCTGGCCATCGCCAACACTCCTTCCTTATATAACTGCATCTCCTGGGGCGATTTTAAAAATTCCGACACTGCCGACACGACCCTCGTCACAGAATCCGTCGCGATGCCGGCTCTGTGCCTCTGGACGCACGCGGCGTTTCTGGACTCCTGGCCCGGCACCGACCTAAAAAGAATCATGGGCTTTTCTTTCGCCAGACACTCCGTGACCGTGAGCCCGCCGCCTTTTCCGATCACGAGGTCCGAGGCCTCCATCAATTCTTCCATATTATTCACAAACCCGAAAAGTTTTATACGCGGGTCGCGCCGGGCTAACCCCGAAAGCCGGCTCTGGAGTTTTTTGTTCGTGCCGCATACCCCCATCACCTGAATATCCGCTTTTAAGGCACCCAGGCCTTGGATGACGTCTTCGACGGCTCCTATCCCCGCGCCGCCCGAGGTCACAAGCACGGTGAAAACGTCTTCGCGCAGAGAGAGTTTGCGTCGAAGAGCTTTTGGGTCCTGCTTTGTCGAAAATTTCCTTTCCACCGGAATTCCCAGCACCTTAATTTTTTCCTCCGGCACGCCCCGCTTCACAAGCCCTTCTTTAGTTTCCGGAAGCGCCACGGTATAGACGTCGACGCCGGAGCCAATCCAGACAATGTGAGGCAGATAATCCGTCATGACAGTGAGCATCCTGGCGTCTATTTTTTTATTTTCCTTTAAATGACTCGCTATCTCCGTCGATAAAAAATGAGTGTGGATGATCACGGATGGCTTCTCATGGATCAGGGTTTTTTCAATGCCCGCGCCGCCGCCGCTATTCACCGCGCGCCGGACAAAACGCATAAAAAAATAAATCCAAGGCACATTGAACGAATAATAGAATGCGCCCCAAAGCCACGGGGCATATTGGATCTGAAAAGCGTAGACTTTTTTATAAAATCCGCGGACAAACGGCGAGATGAGAGACAATACGTCAACCCTCCGGACATCCACTTCCGGATAAAGCTCGCGGTAAGCCTCCAAAATACCCTTCGCCGCTTTCTCATGACCCAAGCCCGCCGAGGCGTAGAGGATCAGGACTCGTTTGCCAGTATCCATTGCGCCGCTTCCAGAACATCTTTTTTGATCACGTCCGGTTTTGCCGGAAAATTGGCCGTCTCTTCTTCATGCCGTGTTCTACCCGACAGCACCAGAACCTTTTTACAGCCGACATTTTCTCCGGCCTCCACGTCTTCGGCTGAATCGCCGATAAAGAAGGTGGAACGAAAATCAATGACCCGGCCGCGGGCGGCCTCTTTGAACAAACCGGTCTTGGGTTTTTTGCATTCACACTGATCTTTTGTCTCGTGCAGACAATAAAACACCCCGCTGATTTTACCGCCCTCGGCCTCCACCGCTTTCAGCATGTCTTGGGTCATGAGTCCCAGGTCTTCTTGACTGATCAAACCTCTCGCCACACAACCCTGATTGGAGATCACCAGAATCTCATAGCCGGCCTTCGTCAAAAGCGCCAGCGCTTCTTTGGCGTTCGGCAGAAAACGGAAATCCTCACGGCGCGTGACATAAAAACCCATCCCCGGAAACTCGCCGATCACGCCGTCTCTGTCCACAAAAATAACCTTCACCCCGTCTTTCCTCAGGTCAGAACTTCTGTCTTCAGGAAGGGCGGGGTTCATCTAAACAGCCGCCCCTTCCAGCACGGCCTTGGAGGCCTCAAAAATTTCGTCCACGCTCATGTCTTTCATGCACTGCTCATCGATGGGGCAGATTTTTTTATAGCAGGGCGCGCAGGATATGGACGAAACGATTTTTTTGCCGCGGCCGTACAATTCGATCTCCGCGGCGCAGGTCGAGGCGAAAAAAGCCACCACCGGTACTTTCATCGCGATCGCGATATGCATTGCGATCGTGTCTCCCGAAACCACCAGATCGCATTCGCGGACAATCGCCGCGAAGAGCTTCACCGGGTGACTGCCGGTGTTTACCACCGGAAATTTGCAGAGGCTCTGGATCTCTTTATTCCGCTCGATCTCGCCTTGCCCTCCCAAGAGAAGCACCGTCGCGTCCATGTCCCGATGAAACCTTTTCGCCAATTCCACATGGGTCTGAATCGAAAGTTTCTTCCCCGCAAAACGCGCACCGCTTCCGGTGTTCAGGCCGATAATTGTTTTGTCGTGAAAATCGATGTCCACATCAAGGCGCTTCAAAATTTTTTTGGCATGACGGACGCTTGGCTCATCCAGATTCAAAAGATATTCCTGTTTGCCAAAGTGAAGACCCGCCTGCTCAAAACAGATCTCCTGATAAGTTTTTTTGTTTTTTCTGAACTTCAGCTCATCGTCGATCCCTAAACGGCAGGCATAATCGCTTGGCGGATCCAGCGCGCAGAGCCTTCCATCCGCCAAGCGGCCGAACCCTATTTTTTTATCGGCCCCAACCCGCAGGATCGCCTCCAAGGCCTCCTCTTCTTTGTCCAAATTGACGGCCAAATCAAAATTTTCTTCGCCCAGACGCCGGAGGGTGTCCTTCGAACAAACCCAAAGGGTTTCTATGAGCGGGTTTCCTTCCAGCACTTCGAAAGATTTGGAATCCACAAGCCAGGTGATCCGGCACTCCGGATAACGCCGCTTCAAACCCGTAAGAAGCGGCGTAGTACGGAGCACATCCCCCATCGCGCCCAGTTTTATAATCAAGATCTTCATGAAAACTGCTCCAATGAATAACCAATAACCAAATTACAATAACCAAATAAATTCCAATCACCAATGACCGAATAACCAAACGGGTTTGTTTGATTATTGGAATTTTGGTTATTGGTCATTATTTGGATCTTGGGATTTGGTGTTTGGTTATTGTATTTGCAAGCTCCCAATATTTCGCCCAATTCAAAAAATGCACCCACGCGAAAAGCGCCGAAAAAACAAAGCCGTGCATCCCGTCGAGGAATCCTTTTTTTCGCACATAAAATTTAAAAAAACGCTTAAGCGGCTTTTTCCGAAGGTTGAATTGAATCTCCTTTTCAGACAACCGGCCTTTTTCCTCGAACTGGGCCTTGGCTTCGCGCGAGGAGTAGCCGTTGTGACGCTTGACAAACTGGGAGATGGAGGTAAACGGGTGGTGCTCCACCGGAGCTTCAATTTTTCCGACGCCCCCATCCACAATCAAGCGCTCGTGGATCACGCCCTCGTAGTGCGCCTTGCCACGCCTGAAAAAATGCAGACTGTAATGGTGCCAGCCCCCATGGCGCATCCAGTGTCCCAGGAAGAAATTTTTTTTCCGAAATTGAAAGGCGTTGTGCGGCGTGCCTTTTTCTAAAATTTTTATTACCGCGTCACGAAACTCCGTTGTCGCCCGTTCATCCGGGTCCACATGAAAGCACCAGTCCGACGCCGCCTTCGACGTCCCCAAATTTCTTTCAGTACAAAACCGGTAACCGTCCCAGCGGTTCTGGAAAAATTTGTCCGTGTAGCGGCGGCAAATCTCGGGTGTTTTGTCAGCGCTGAAACCATCGAGAACCACGATCTCATCCGCCCACCCCGCTACACTTTTGAGCGTGCCTTCGACTAAGTCTTCGCAGTTCTTAGTCATGATCACCGCCGACACCGTCTCTCTTTTCACTTGTCCCTTCTCACCTGTCCCCTGTCCTCTGTCCCCTTTTTATTTCCCAATATTTAGCGAACGTCAGAAACTGATACATGGCGGAATTCACCGCCAAAAAAAGCCCAGGCACGCCGTCCTTGTAGCCCTGCTTGGAAATATAGGCTCTACAAAAACGATCTATCATTTTTCTCACCGTGCCCAGCGCTCCCACTTTCCTTTTCTCCCTGAACCACTTTTTGGCTTCCAAATCCGTCTGCCGATCCAGCTTCGCCACCGCGTCGGTAAAATCCCTGTACGTGTAATGAAGAATGTCATTTTTTAAAGTGCCGCGCGGATATTCCATGTAAGCCTGGGGATGCACTTCGGCCAACTCATCAAATTTAAATTTTTCTTTCTTAAAAAGCTTGATCTGCGCCGAAGGGTACAGACCGCCGTGCGTCACCCATACCTTCCCCATGAAATTTCTTCTTGGAATCAGGTAGCCGTTGCAACCCGGGTTACTTCTCAAAAGCGCGGTTATTTCATCCCTAAGCTCGGGCGTCACGCGCTCATCCGCGTCCAGGCTCAGCACCCATTGATTTTTGGCAAGGCTATAGGCGTAATTTCTGTGTCTTCCCTCAACGTCCATCGCCCTTTGAAACACCCGGTCCGTAAATTCCCTGGCAATTTCAACGGTACTGTCCGTGGAACAATCATCCAGCACGATAATCTCGTCCGACCAATTCACACTTTCCAAACATTCGCGAATGCGCGAAGACTCATTTTTGGTGATAACCACTACCGAACAGGGAACTTTTTCCATTTCCTTCAAGTCCTTTCCATACACAACGCTAACTGTTTTTTACCAGAAACAACGCGCCCAGAAATTCTATGCCTTCATAATCGACCAAATCCGTATTGCCATAGACCGTTAGCCCGGACGGACCGATGACATCCGCTTCAAGCTTCTGACGGTATCCAAATCGCAATCCTTTGTCCACCAAAAGCACCGGATGGTTTAAATCATAACACATCGTGATCCCCGCAATGCCGCCGGTCTTTAACACACGCGCAGTTTCCTTCATCATAAACCGGCGTACCGCAGACGTGAGATGCTCGATGGTGCAAATAGAAAAAACGCGATCGAAAGAGTTGTCCGGAAAGGGGAAGGGCTTAGAAATGTCCCTGTTGTAAGCTTTCAAATCCCAACCCATCCGCTTGGCTACATAATTTGCGTTGTAGATCGTGCCGCAATTGGCCCAATCATTGTCCAACACAGCCACCGAGCATTGCCTGTCAGCCAAATAAAATGAAAACGGCGTGGAGGCGCCGCCAATATCAAGCACGCGGTCCCCCGCGTTTATATTCGAGTGACAAATGACCCAGGCATTTTCCCAAATTTTCGATCTCTCAGACCTGGGATAAAACATCCGGGGTAAAAATGTGGCGGCGGTATTGGTGAATCGCAAACTTTTTTGGGCAAGTCTTTTCTTAAGATTCTCCATTTCTTTAACGAGGGTGTATAACTCGGGCCTGGATAAATCTTCTTCGAGCCACCAAGCGCCTTTATTTATCGCCGTCGGAGAATTAACGAAAACGGCTACATCCGGCTTCAAGCCTTCGAAGCGGCCATCGGGAACAAGGTGCCCGCTGCCCTCCCGCATGGCCTTGGATTCGGCAAGCCGGGTGTTCGCTTGACGGTAAACTTTCCGAGCTTTCAAAAAAAGGCGCTGCGAGTACGGTAAATAGGCGGGATAACGCCCATGCTGATCTTTCATATTTTTTCCAATCTTTCGACGGCGGCCAAAACTTTTTCCACCGAGAGCTCATTCAAACAGCGTCGTTCATAAGGGCACGGCGGAAAATAAAACTTCTGATAACACGGTCGGCATGGCACGTTCTCCGTGACCACGGCATGCTGGGTCGAGTCTCCGTAAGGCCCGTAAACTTTTTCATCCACGGGCCCGAAAATTGAAACCGTTTTCACCCCCAAGGAATGTGCCAGATGCATCAAGCCCCCGTCATTGCACAAAAGAAACTTCGAACGTAAAAGAAGCGCGCACACTTTTCCGATCCCTTGTCCCGAAACCAGGGCATGCTTCACTTTAAGCTCCCGAGCAGTTTGTTCCAAAATCCCGCTTTCGTTTTTGTCACCCATCACAATCCACTTCGCATTGAACGGCCCCGTCATTCGGTTGGCCACCTCCGCAAAGCGCTTCGGGTCCCACTGCTTGAAAATGGCGTTATTCCCCCAGCTTCTTCCACCTCCGGGCGCCACGGCGAAAAGAGCTTCACCGGGCTCGATTCCATTTTTCTTAAGGAAAGAAGCGGCTTCGCTTTTTAACTCCTCGGAAACATGAAGCGGGATCGAATAAGCGCCGTGCGCGGCGGGAATTCCCGCTTTTTCCAACAGCCCTAGCTGTGACTCCGCCACCGGTCCGCCTTCATAGCCCTCGATTTTTTTTCTATGAGTCAGAAAAATCCCACGTCCCTTAAAATCAAAACCTATTCTTTTTTTAATGCCTATCCCTATCGCAAAAAGACTGTATTCTCTCCCCAGAGAAAGGTCAAAAAGGGTGTCGAAACACTGCTCTTTCAAGAGGCGCAAGAGGGTTCTTAATTTTCTAAAAAAAAGAAAGGGGTGCTTTTTCCAGAGTCTTCTAAAAAGGTCGCGGTTAAACACGAAGGTGTGGTCAATTGAGGGATTCATGCGCACAAGCGCCTGGGTGCGCTCGTTGCACAGAAAGCCGATGTCCGCCTCGGGCAGGGCCTTGCGTATCGCCTCCACGAGAGTCATCGAAAAAAGAACATCGCCGATCCCGAACGGGTTCACCACTAAAATCCGTTTCACGAATTCTCTCTCCGAAGCGCCACGCGGGCGCGCGCCTTTCGATCCAAAATTTTTTTGAGGGCCCCGTATACTTCTTCCGTCCTGATCTCGGACAAGGGTTTGTAAATGACCTCGCTTTTTCCATCACGAGGGCCCCAACGCGCGGGGTTTGAGCCGGGCACATTCTTCGCGTACAGGGCCACCACCGGCGTTCCGCTCATCCACGCGACATGAACAGGCCCGCTGTCCGAGGAAACTAGCGCCTGGCATCGCCCGAGCAGCGCGGTCAATTCTTTCAAACTCAATTGGCCCGTAAAATCCACACCGCCAATCTCTTTGGCCAAATATTCGCCCAACCCCTTTTCTTCTTCCCCGCCGATGACAGCGATGCAATAAGCTCCTACGATCATTTTCCCCAATTCCACAAAGCGCTCCATCGGCCATCGCTTCTGAGGATTGCTGGTGCCGGGGTGAATCGCGATGATCTCTGCGTCTTTAGGCCAATTTCTTTCCAATAAATCTTTCATGCGCCCAGCCGCTTTCTCATCGATAGGCAGCCTCAACTCCCCATCCCAGGCCTTGTCGGACGCCAAGCTCACGAGCTCCAAATTCAAATCGATCTCATGGCGCGCCGCGTTGTCTTTGCAGTCAGCCATTTTTTTATTCAAAAAAAATCCCCACTTACGGTCATAACCGATGCGGCGAGGAATCCTTGCGAAAAAAGTGAGGCTGTGCAGAAATTTATCCGGATTAGACACCACCGCCAAATCAAAGCGCGCGTGTTTTACTTTTCCAGTCAACTGCCGGCGGGCCTTCCAATCCTTTTTAAGCCCGGCGGCGTCCACTTCCAGGACTTCATCCAGATCCGGGTGGTTCTTTAAAAGATCGGCCACCGATTTGTCCAGCAAAAGCGTGATCCAGGCCTTAGGGAAGGTCTGGCGCAAAAGCCGAATCGCGGGCAAATTCATGAGCACATCCCCGATCCGGTCCGTCCGGATGAATAAAATTCGGCTGATTTCCCTCATTTTTTAACGCATCTTTTCCCAGCCCAGGCTACACCCATTCCCAACCACAAGGTGTTGACCAGAAGAAGCGACTGCAGGTCCGTGTCAGTGGCGCTGTGCAGTAAAAAAGAAAGGACGGCGAACACCAAAGCGGCCACGCCGGACTTCATAAAACCGCTTCCGGCGTCTGCGGGTAGGGGCGTATTGCAATACGCCCCTACTAAAGTGCCCCAAAAAAAATACCCCAGCAACGCCAAAAAACTTAAAAGTCCCAGGATTCCTATCTCCGCGGCCATTTGAAGATAGCCATTGTGCGCGTATTGATTGTCGGTGTAAATTTCCTTCGACTTGAAAAAGGGCTCATTTCTCGCGTAGGTATTGACCCCCAGCCCCAGCCACGGGCTTTGACAGATCATTTGGCGTGATTCCTCCCAAAGAATTTTTCTCTCACGTATCGTACCGTCCTTGACATCCCAAAGCGAGGCCGCCCTCGCTTTAACGTGGGCGGGAGCGAAAAAGAACCCCGCGGCCACGAGCGCCACGAGCGCAGCCATCAAGAGTTTATCTTTTTTAAACAAAATAAAAAGAACCGAGGCCAATATCACAGCCACCCACGCGCCGCGCGAATAGGTCCCTATCAAACACGCCGCCACGAGCAGGAAACCGGTCAGACAAAAAATGAATTTCTTAAGCGGAAGAACCTTTAGGCCGTCCCGAAGTATCCCCAAATAAAGCAGGGCGACAAAAGAAAGATACGCGGAAAAATCGTTGGCATGCCCGAAAGGCCCCGTCAATCTCTGGGTCCCCGTCACGTAAGCGGTCATCGGACGCTGGCGGAGAGGCTCAAAACCCGTCAGCCCCTGAATCAACGCATCGGCCGCTATTACCAATGCCACGACCATGAGCCACATCACCGTTTTCTTGAATTTTTCGTCGGAGTCCAAAACATAAACTACCGAAAAACACAACAGGATATTTTTCAACACCTTAAATACGCCTCTCAGTGAAGCGTCCAGATAGTGCGACTGCGTGAGCGATAAAAGGCTCATCGCAAAATAAATCACGGCCAAGACAAATAACGGGTCTTTCAAAAAAACAGTCGTTTTCGACCGCGCCATTGAAAGGAAGCACAGGCTTATGAACATCCAGGAAAAAATTTCGAAAAGTGAAATTGAAAAAGCCATAGACGCCACCGTAAAAAAAAGCGCCACAAAGGCCCAGTCATTAAGGCTATTTTTGTTCATGGCTCTATCAATACGCATTTCTTCGCGCAAACAGGGTAAACACCAGAATTTTAACGTCAAATAACAGCGACCAGTTCTCGATGTAGTACAAATCAAACTTGGTTCTTTCCTCGATAGAGGTGTTGCCCCTTAAGCCGTTCACCTGCGCCCAGCCGGTAATACCGGACCGGATGGAGTGACGGGCCATATAACGCGGGATGTCTTCTTTGAATTGGCTGACAAAAAACGGGCGCTCAGGCCGGGGGCCCACCAAACTCATGTCCCCCTTCAACACATTCCACAATTGAGGTGATTCATCCAAGTTGTTGGCCCGCAAAAAAGCGCCTGAAGTCGTGCGCCGGGGGTCATTCGCCTTCGCCCACACCGGCCCGGTTTGGGCCTCGGCGTCTTTCCGCATCGTGCGGAACTTCAGAAGCTCAAAGCGCCGGCCGTCCTCCCCGATCCGCTGCTGTTTATAAAAAACAGGCCCCTCGGAGCCCAGTTTCACCCAAACGGCGATAATCAAAAAAAACGGCGAAAAAAGCAGCAGAGCCAAAAGCGATACTGCGATGTCCATGGCGCGCTTTAAAAAGCGGTTCTCCCAATCAGCCAGCGGCGAATCAGAAAATGAAAGAAGCGGCAGGCCCGCGAGATACGAGACGTTCATCTTCACAGCGATGAGGCCGAAGATGTCCGAGACCCAGCGAAACGCCACCATCTCTTTCTCGCATTGATAAATTATTTTAAGCACCGTTTCCTGGGGCAATCCTTGAGCCGCCAACACCACTTCATGCAGATCCCTGTTTAATTTTATAATCTCTTCCAAATCTCTCAAGCTCCCCAAAACGGAAACATTCTCTTCCACGGCGCCTTTCGCCGCTTTGTCGTCCAAGAAGCCCATGACACGGACGCTGAGGCGGGGGTTTTCTTTATAAAAACGGGCCAGTTTTTTTGAATTCTCATCCAATCCCACAATCAGAACGTTCCGAAGACTGCCGCGTCTTTGGTCGAAGGCCATCACCGCCACGCCCAAGAGATGGCGTTCGACGGAAACGCCCAAGGCCAGCACCACGCCCCCGATGACAAAATAAGTTCTGGAAAAACTGAATTCGCGGTAGAAAAATGTCGCGGCCATGAGCACCAGCGTGCCGGCAGTCACCGCCTTAAATACTCGAGCCGTTTCGTCCGCAAAGTCAAGCACCTTGTCCGTGCGGTAAAGCCCGTAAAGCCTCATGAAGAAAACGAGCATCAGCAGAGTGAAAGTGAACAACCGGTAATACACCGGGGCGTCGGGAGCGCCCAAACCGTTCTGAAAAAGATGGCTGGAAAATCTAAACCAAAACGCGGTCCTCAGCAAGAGCTCGATCGAAATACAATCCACCATCAGCTTAAGCCAGGGCAGGAAGGTGTCCCGCCGGCGTCTTCTGCGGAGCCTCATGGCAAGGATGTCTCCCTTCGCATTGAAAGGAAATGGTCTATGGTTTTTTTCATTTGGGTCTTAAATCTCTCACGGCCGAAACGCACCGCGTTGGCTCTCGATTCCCCAGGATTAAAATTCATTTTTTCGAAATCCAGCACGGCCTCCGCCAGCGAATCTGTCGAGGCCTCGTCAAAAAACACGCCGCTTCGATTGTCGATCACCGTCTCCAGCGCCCCACCCGCCTTAAATGCAATCACCGGGCGGCCGCAGGCCTGTGCTTCCAGCGGTACAATCCCAAAATCCTCTTCGCCGGGAAAAATAAGCGCTTTGGAACGGCGATAATAGTCCCGGATAGCCTCATCCGTCTGCCAGCCGAGAAACTGAATGTGGGGTTTTGCCTTCTTCTTTAAATCCGGCATCTCCGGCCCGCTTCCTATGATCACGAGAGGCTTTCCCAGCTGGTTAAAGACCTCCACCGCCAAATCAATTTTTTTGTAAGGCACGAGCGCCGAGACAATCAGGTAAAAATCTTCGGTATGAATTTTCGAGCTCGGCACATAAAAATCTGTATCCACCGGAGGATAAACCACCGCTGCCTCTTTTTTGTAAACGTCCCGAATCCTATTCTTCACGTGATTCGAGATCGCAACAAAATGATCCACGCGGGAGCTTGACTCCAAATCCCAGCGTTTCAAACGCTCGATCACAAAACGCGTCGAAGCCTTAAAAAAAATATTCCTGCGTCCGAAATAATCGTCAAAAAAATTCCACGCATAACGCATCGGCGTAAAGCAATAGCACACATGCACTGCGCCTTTTCTTTTTTTGACGCCTTTGGCGACACAGTGGCTCAGCGAAATCACCATATCATACGCCTGAACGTCAAACGCCTCCGCGGCCGCCGGAAAAAAAGGAAGATAATAACGGTAAGCACGCAACACACCGGGAAAACTCTGCAGGAACGAAGTGTGAATCGGATGACGGGCTATTGTGTGCGAAATTTTTCCCTTTTCATGAAACAACGTGAAAATCGGCGCATTGGGGAAAAGCTCACAGAGCGCCTCCAAGCACTTTTCGCCCCCGCGCATGCCATTCAACCAGTCGTGCGCAAAACATACCGATAGACCTCGAGTGTCTTTACGGCCGTCTTCTCCCACGAAAATTCTTTAGCCCTCCGCAATCCTGCCGCGCGCATCGTTTGGCGTAAGTCGCTGTCAATCAAAACATTATATAGAAGCTCCGACAGAGCGTCAATCGAAGCGGGATCAAAATACCGCGCCGCGTCGGCCCCTATTTCCGGCAGGCTTGTGGCGCGAGCTGCCAACACCGGCGTGCCGCAGGCCATGGCCTCCACCAACGGCAGTCCAAAACCTTCCCGAAAAGACGGCAGAACGAACAAATCCGCGAGATTGTAAAGCGCGGCCAAGGCCTCATCCGGCACCTCTCCCACAACACGGACAAACGGATTCCTGGAAATTAAATCCAAGAGTTCTGGGTCTGCCGCTTCTTTTTTTCCGACCAATACAAGATCGTGCGGAATCTTCTTCCGATCCCTCAAAACAGCCATCGCCTTTATGAGCGCCGGAATATTTTTATGGGGCCGGAGGCTCCCCACGAAAAGAACATAAGGCGTGTGAAGTCCGTATCTTTGTTTTATCTCTTCCAAGGTTTGCGAGTCGCTTATTTTTTTAAACGTCGGGGCCGCGGCCTCGTGAGTGACAAAAACTCTATCCGCGGACAATCCGGGAAAGGCTTCCAAAAGATCTTTTTTTGTGTACTCAGAGACCGTGAGCACCGCCGAGGCTTTTTGGGTGACTTTCCTCAAAAAATAAGAGGCATAGGCCCGGCTGAATTTTGAACGCGATGCTTTCGGGTCATGAAAATAAGTCAGGTCATGCACGGTGACCACGAGCGGCGGGCCCGAAAAAATCGGGATGTTGAAGTGCGGGACGTGAAGAAGATCCAAATCACGGGCAAGCCTTGGGATTTCCCATTGTTCTCCCAAACCGTATATCTTGGATCTTGTTTCTCTGAAATCTGAATGCTTCGAAAATTCCTTACGCAGGCTCCGGTCGCCCAAAAAAATAAAACGCTCGTTCCCGGACTCCGATAGGAGAGCTTCGGTCAATTCGCGAAGGTATCTTCCGATGCCCGGATGTCTCCACATGCGCGCATCAATTCCGATCGAATAAGGATGCACCGCGTCAAGACCTCAGACTATTTTCCAAAACGTCCATCACTTCTCTGTGGCTAATCAAAGACATACAGGGGTGGCCTTTCACCGGGCAGAGGCGAAGCCCGCAAGGAGAGCAAGGGACAGAATGCCTCAACATTTGAGCATGCTCGCCTAAAGGCCTCCACTCCTCAAAAACATTGGTGCCGCTGTAGAGAAAAAGAGTGGGCACCCCCATCGCAGAAGCGATGTGAGCCGGTCCCGAATCCGGCCCGATGAAAAATTGGATTTTTTTCATCAAGAAACAAAGCTCTCTAAGGGTAGTTTTCCCCACCAAATCCAGTCCCGCCGCCGCGCCTCCTTCGCTTATTTGGCGCATCCTCTCTGCGTTAGACCCCACAAACGCGAGGCGATGTTCAGGGAACTGGTTTTTAAAATCAAATAAAAACTGCCGGATATTCTTAATTTCCCAGTCCTTGGCCGGCGTGCCCGCGCTCACTTGAAAACCCACCACCTTTTCTCCCTCGCGAAAGCCCCAAGAAGACAAGCGATTCTCCAAAAGCGTTTTTTCTGTTTCGGAAAAATAAATCTGAGGCTTGAGACTATGGATTTGAACGCCTAAAGCCCTCAAAAGGTCCATCGTGTGTTCATTCTCATGCACCGCGCGGCGATACGCCAGCTCTTTTGTCAGAAAAAATCCCCCGCCGGTGATGCCATACCCGACTCGGTTTCTTATCCCGGCCACGGCCATGAGAATATTTTCTCTTAAGTCTCCTCTCAAACCCAAACCCAGGTCAATTTTTTTCTCCTTTAAGACACGCGCGAGCTCAAAAAATTTTAGCTTCCCTCGCCTGGCGAGCCGGGCCTGTTTCGCAAACCAAGGAGCCTCATAGGTTATCACTTCATCGACGAAGGGATTGTTTTCCAAGAGAGAGGCCCCTGCGGCCGTGGTCAAAAAAGTCACGCGCCGGGCGGGAAAATTTTCTTTCATGACTTTCGGAATGGCCGTCGCCGGCAGAATATCGCCCAGATGGTCGAGGCGAATGACGAGGATGTGCTGGGAGGGCCGAATCGCCTGAGTCGTTCCGCCTTTACGAAAAAGACCGGCCGCGGGATACCCCAAGGCATCGAGACAAGCGGCGGCGACACCGTTGATTTTCTTTCTAAAAATGTATTTCATCGTGAGCGCTTTCCAAACAAAAATCCAACAGGGCTAATCCATAAAACGGTATTTGATCAAAACAGAAATGGCCTCTAGCCCATGTTTCCAATTCAGTTTTTTGCCCTCTTTCTGCGAACGAGGCTCGTAAGCCACAGGCACTTCTTTGATCGCATAACCCGCTTTTCTGATTTTGGCCGTGACTTCCGGACAAAATTCAAAACCTCGGCAGTTTAAGTGGATTTTTTGAAGCGTTTCTCGCCGGAAAGCCTTATAGCAGGTCGCTTCGTCCGTGATGTTCGCAGAATACAAAAGATTCGTCAGCAAATTCAAAAACTGAATTCCAAAAAAATGCTGGAATTGTTTAATCGTATAATGTTTTCCTAAAAAACGGTTGGCAAACCACCGTTGAAAAAACGTCGACGGCTTCATGTTCTGAAACCGTGCCCCGTAAACAACATGTACGTCCGGGTCGTTAAATGCCTCGCACATCCGCAGATAGTCGCGAGGATCGTACTCCAGGTCCGCGTCTTGGATGATCACAAACTCTCCACTCGCCCGACCAAGGCTTGTGCGTATCGCGGATCCCTTTCCTTCATTTTTCTCGTGGTAAATAACTTTCAAATTTTTGTATTTTCCCTCGATTTCTTTTTGGATCATTTCCCTTGATCCGTCCGTCGAGCAATCGTCAATCAGCAGGACCTCTTTGTCAATCGGAACATCCATCACTTGCCGAATAAGCTCCTTGAGCGTCGCCTTTTCATTATAATGAATGAGGAATCAAAACAGAGAGTTTTGGCATGATTTAGCGACGGATGATATTTAGAATTCTTTTGGCGGCGTGGCCGTCTCCGAACGGATTCTTCCAGTCACGAGTTTTACGGATCATTTTCTGAACACCGAGTAAAACCGGTCCCGGTTGATAACCTGAAACAACATTGGCGCCTGCCTTGACTGTCTCCGGTCTTTCGGTGCTGGTCCGCAAAGTCACACAAGGAATCTTCAAAATACAGGCCTCCTCCTGAACGCCTCCCGAATCCGTCAGAATCAAGGTTGCAGCGGCCTCAAGCCGTAAAAAATCAAGGAAACCCGCTGGCGGAACTACGAAAACACCCTGGGGCATTCCCAACCTGAATTTTTTTATCATTTTGACGGTACGCGGATGCGCAGAAAAATAAATGGGGGTTTTGAAATAAACGGCGATGCGGCGAAGCCCTTCAAAAATCAAGGAAAGCCTCTTCTTGTCATCCACATTCTCCTGGCGATGCAATGTCATCAGAAAAAAGCGCGAATTTTTTCTAATCCCATAGGGAAGAAGGGCGCGTTTTCTTACGGCGATTTCCAAATTCTGCCGCACGGCGTCAACGATCGTATTCCCGGTCACAAAAATTTTCTTGTAGGAAATTCCTTCGCCGATCAAAATATTTTTTGACAAAACAGTGGGTGCGAATAAAAAATCAGATACGTGATCGGAAACCACCCGGTTCGTCTCCTCAGGCATCTGACGGTCATAACTGCGAAGTCCTGCCTCTACGTGGCCGAGCTTCGTCCCTTGAAGCTTCGCGGCCACGAGCGAAGCTGCCAGGACGCTGTTGGTATCTCCCTGCACGAGAACCACGCTCGGCTTTTCGCGCCTCAAGATCCCCTCCACCGCTTTTAGCATCCGGCCCGTGTGTTCACCGTGACCGTCGGCCGGATTAAGATGAACGGTTAGCCGATATTTCGGCGCAGGAAGTTTGAGCTCTTTAAAAAAAATTTTGTCCATCGCGTAAAAATAATGCTGGCCGGTATGCAGGAGAAAATATTTCCTATTTTGTCTCTCAAGTAATCGGATGATTGGGCTCAGTTTGATAATCTCGGGTCGTGTCCCAAAAACGAGGCCTATATTTTCTCTCTGTCTCATGAACCGCACTCCGTTCTAAAAATATCGAGCATCTGCTTCGCCGTTTTTTGGATTGAAAAATCACCCGAACGCGCTAGAGCCGCTCCGGCCAAATGGCGCCGCTGAGGCTCGTCCTCGAGCAGGGTTTTCAAAGCCTCAGCCACCGCGCCAACATTCAATGGATCCACCTGGATCGCGGTATCACCGACGACCTCCGGCAACGAAGAATTGTTAGAAACCACCCCCGTCAACCTGCAACTCATCGCCTCAAGCACTGGAAGCCCAAACCCTTCATAGAGCGAAATCATGGCATAAGCCACGGCGCCGTTATAAAGCGCCGAGAGCTCCTCATCTGTGACGTACCCCAAAATCTTTACGCGGAGCGTCAGAAATTTTTCGTCTATAAAATTTTGAAGCTCTTTTTCAGCGCCGCCCGGTTTTCCCACGATCACGAGCGAGGCCTCCGGACTTTTTGAGTTTAGTTTCTCATAAGCCCGCAGCAATGTCAGCAGGTTCTTCCGTGGTTCAAGCGTCCCAACACTGATAATATAAGGCGTTTGCACATTATACTTGGCCAAAACCGTTTCGATGAAGCTTTTATCCTTGAGGTCACGAAAATAGGGGCGTGCGGCCAGCGGCACTACCTCCACGCGTTTTGCAGGAATTCCCAAAAGCCGCTCGATATCTCTCCGAGTCGAATCGGAGCTCGCCACGAGTCGGTCCGCCCTTCTTATATTGTGCGGCAGCCATACCGACCAGTAAAAACGAGAGATTCTTCCGACATTTTCCGGATAAATCAAACCGATCAAATCATGTACAGTCACTATTTTTTTGAAAGGCCCGAACGGTGGCGGTGAAAAACCCGGGCTGTACAGCAAAGAAATGCGGTCCGCGCGTGCCTTCTGCCAAATGGATGCTGCTTCCCAAACCATCCGCTGCGGCGTGTTTAGATCATTCCCATTTCTGGGTCGGTAAAGCAAAAATTCGATATCCTTGGCTTGGCGCCTTACCTCCTCAATGAGAGATGAGGCAAAACTGCCGATGCCGGTCTTCTTCCGAATCACCGATGAAGCGTCAATGCCGATTTTCACCGGGAGAGAATACCCATCAGCATCAGCGGTCGTCTCATCAGAAAATTCCGCTTCGTGCGGCATTCATAATAATATTTGAGCTCCAAACGCCCGAAGCCGCTTAAGATCCGCTCCCACTCGCCGGCCTTCAAGAGCCGCTCGTTGCCGAAATCTTTGTGTTTGTAATAGTAACTCGGGACGCTAAAAATAAAAATCTTGCCGACACGCAGCATCTCCGCGCAGGATTTTCGAATTTCCTCATCGCTCATGTGCTCCAGTACGCCCTGCGAAAAAACGAGGTCAAATGCATCGGCACCAAAATCGAACTTCAAAAGATCCTGTTTCACGAACGAAACGCGCGTGTTCCAGTTCCGTGCGGTCAAGGCCGCCTGCTTCAGCACATCTTCATCGCGATCGCATGCCGTGACATCCATTCCGGTCATCGAGAAGAAAACGGACATGATGGCCGAGCCACAGCCGGCTTCGAGCGCCTTGGACGGCTTTCTTTTCAGAATCTCCTTCAGGAAATCCTTGTGAATCGCGATATGATCGAGAAAATAATCGACGCCTCCGGCTCTCGCGTAATAATCGCCCCAACTCTTTTTTTCACTCATGAATTTTCCCCGCCGTTTTTTCCCACAATTTGGCCCGCCGGATAAACTCATAGTAACCCGAAAGCGCACAATAAATAAAACCCTCCAAGCCGTCTCTGAACCCCTGCCTGAATAGATAAAGCGAAAAAAAGCGGTAAAGCGGCCGCGCAAAAAAACCGGTGCTAGCGCCGCCAGCCGTCTCAAGAGAGGTATAAAACTGAAGCCGGTTGAGGTATTCGCTGAGCGTCTGAAACGACGCGTGCTCCAGCGTTTCTTTCAAGGCTCCGGTTTTGCCGTTCACTTGAAGCCTTTCATGCACCGGCTGTTCAAAATGCGCGCGGCCTTTCTTAAAAAGCCGGACCGGCCTGTCCGCTTGAAGACCGCTGTAATTCAAGGTTTTACCAAAAAGCTTGGTCTTTCTTTTAACCGTATACGCCGCGGTGTTCGAGTCGTTGCTGACGGTTCTCTTGATTTCTTCCGCCAACTGAATCGAAACGCGCTCGTCCGCGTCAATAGAGAAAACCCATTCGGAATTAGCTTTTCCCGCCCCGAAATTTTTCTGAGAGGAAAAATCGTCAAATTTTCTTTGATAGACTTTTTCCGTGAACGCTTTCGCGAGCTCATAGGTCCTATCGCTGCTGCCGCTGTCAACCACAACGATTTCATCGGCGAACGAAAGCGTTTTGAGGCAGGCTTCGATATTTTTTTCCTCGTTTAAAACGATCAAAACAGCCGATAGCGCCATTTATTATATGTTCTCCGACAAAGCAAAAATCTCCCGGTCTGCACGAACAGGGCGAGGTCTCGAAGACCCTCTTTTTTTTAAAGCCAACGGTAGTCTCAAAAAAGCCCAAAGAAACCCCCACAAAAATTCGGAGCGGCCTTTTGCCAGAAAAATAAACGGACGGACAATAAACCAGAGAAGATGCTTTAAAATCAATACAGGGTCCGAAATGTTCTTCCATGTGAATAAATAAAGATTTCGCTGGTTAATCGCCAAGAGACGCGAAGCGCTGAATTTTTTTTTAAAAGTCGCCTGTCCCTTATGGTAAACCCTGCTCTCAGGCGCGTAATAGCAGGCATATCCGGCCTTCCACGCGCGAAAACAAAGATCGCTGTCTTCCACGGTGCCCGGAAGATACAAATCGTCAAACCCGCCGAGTTTTAAGAAAATATCCCGCCGATAAGCGCCGAATCCAGTCTGCATTGTAATGCCCGGACGGTCTATTTTTTCTTCATAGCCCGGAAAGCGGCTTTCGACCCGCAAAAGACCCTTGAGAAACGCCATCTTAGAAAGACTCCCTTCATAGCGCGAGCCGTCAAACGTAAAAGCCTTCGGAGCGGCTAAAAATGCATCCGAATGCTCATTAAACACTTTTAAAAGCGGGTGAATAAAATTTTTTTCAACCTTCAGATCATTGTTCAAAAGAAGCACAATATCCGCCGCGCTTTCCCGTACCGCCTGATTGAACGCGCAAAGGACAATGTTCTTCTTTGAGGCATGAACCTTGGCTTCTTTAAACCGATCCTGAAGCACGGCCACGCTGTCGTCCCGGCTGTCATTGTCAATCACGGTGACAGGACAAGGCGCCGGGCTGCTCCGCGAGGCCTCCAGGATAGACGGCAGACACTCAAGAAGAAGGTCTTTGCCGTTAAAATTTAGGACAAAGATCTCAGCCGTCATTTTTTGCCTTATTCTGGGATACATCTTTCACACAAAAAAGATGAAACGCCTTCTCCGGATGAAAGATCACCAAAGGTTGAGTCAAAAGAGATATTTTCCCCCACAAGAATTCTGGCTTCCACGCAATCCTCGCATTCTTGGTGCGCAGCGGCTTCCACCCGTTCAATCCCGACACGGCGTAGCCAAGTCCCCGCATCTCGCGGACTGTCCACCCTGAAAGATGGACCTGGTGAAGGTTGCCGTCATATTCGTCCTGCGGTAGAAAACCGTTAGGTGTGAATATAATGATCTTTTTTTTCGCGATGGCTTCTGACGAGGTGATCAATTTCAGCGCATCCGCTTTCGATAAATGCTCTATCAGGTCAGACAAGAGCACGCAATCGAACGATTTTTTTTCAAACCGCTCACCGATCCGAAGCACATCCATCAATTGGTATTCGCTATGGATCCCAGCGGTTCGACTGGACTTCAAAGAAAGTCCATGGGCATCCACGCCTACAGTGTAACGTAGATCCTTCGAAAATGTCCGGATCGGCGAGTTAGCGCCGCAACCGACGTCCAGCAGAGTTTCGCATGATCCGACGATTTCTTTTTTAAGCTCTTTGGAATATTGCTCAAAAAAAGGATAAAAAATAACCTCGGAAATTTTTTTTATAGATCGGGCTGGCAAGCTGCTATCCTATTTTTAGGACAAGAAAATTACTTTTCAAACAACCACCAATCCATTCGATGATCGATTTCTTCGACATAATGGCCCGTGCGGATCAGCTTGAGTTTAGGATGACGTTTGAGAAAATGTCCCTTAAAATCTCTTTTCCATAGGAGCTCATTGTGGCCGCGGTAATGGATGTGCGTTTCACGATTGTCATGGTACTCGACCGCCAAAAGATACCGCCGGCTCACGCGGTATAGCTCGTCGATCGCTTTCGGCAAATCCTGCAATTTGATGTGAATCAACACTCCTGAGGTGAACGCTAGATCAAAAATGTCGTTCTTAAACGGCAGATTAAAATAGTTCCCCTGAGCACGGAAATCCTCGGGTCGCGCTGTCTGGCGAGTTTTCTAGCGTAATCGTTGGGCTCGATTCCGACCGGTTCCACATTTTTGAAGAGTTCGGCAATAGCAACCAGATTGTGTCCGCGATTACAGCCTACCTCAAGCACCTGCGAAAGCTTGAGGCCACAGAGAATCTTCTTGAAAATTTGCTTTTTCTCTTCCGGGCTGATTATGTTGCGGTCCGTATACGCCTTCCCAAATTTTCCTCGCCAAATCTCTAGCTGTTTTGTTTCCATCATCTTTTTTCTCCCGCTGATTGCATTGCTCCCAGTCCTCTTTCCGCGAGGAGTTTTGCGAAGTTTAATAATTTATAATCCGAATAACGCCTGGCGGCGATGTGCACCCCCATCGGAAGCCCCGATGGTCCCCGTAAAAGCGGCAAACTGAGCGTGGGAATGCCACACAGCGTCCAAATAAGGCAATTATCCGGTTTTTCCGGGACACCTAGCTCCGGAGCTTCGCCGGTTGTGGATAGCGTCAACAAAATATCATTTTTACCCAAAAACTCGTCCAGCCAATGCGACAACCGGTTTTGCTCATGAATTGCCTTTTGAAAATCATCCAGTGGAATCCGCTGGCCATGCTCAATCATTTCCTTAATCTCTTTGCTGATCAGCGTCTTTTCCTTAAATTCGTTCTTGAAATAATAAGCGAGACTTTTATCGTAAATCGTCCCGTGAACCGCGTGGGCCTCTTGGAATGAATCCGGTAGATCTTTTTCGGAAACTTCAAAATCTTTTTCACCCGCAAGTGTTTCGATGAAATCCCTCAGGCTCTTTTGCGCGTATTTTTCAGCCAAATGTGAAACCGGCGTGCGCATCACAGCCACTTTCCAACGGCCACCGGCTGGAAGCTGCCAACGTAGGTCCTCCATGCGGGCATCGCTTAAAGGATAGTCCATGCCCCGGACCCGCATCGCATCAAATAAAAGCTCCAAATCATCCGCGCTGCGCGCAAAACAGCCGATGGTGTCCAAAGAATCCGTCGTTTTAAGCATTCCCGTCCTCGGAAGAAGGCCAAAGGAAGGTTTGAAACCAAAAACGCCGCAATAGCTGGCAGGGCGGATCACCGAACCCGCGGTTTGAGTCCCGATAGCGCAGGGCACCATCTGCGCAGCCACCGCAACCGCTGACCCGCTGGAAGATGTTCCCGGGATACGGGTGGGATTCAAGGGATTGACCGTCGGGCCCGGGGCGTGCACGGCAAACTCAGCCGTCACTGTTTTACCCGCCACAACCGCGTCCGCCATCTTCAAATAATGCACCACTCTGGCATCATTTCCAGGAGTGAAATTCTTCCAGATGGGACTGCCCATTTCCGTCGGCATGTCGATGGTATTGAAAATATCTTTCATGCCAACAGGAACGCCGCCCAAAATACCCACGGTGTGGCCGCCCGCGATTTTCTCATCAACAAGCGCGGCCTGCTTTAAAAAAAGTTCCTCGCTGAAAAAAGCCCACGCGTTTAGCCGGGGTTCCATGAGCCGGATACGTTCCGCGCACGCTTTTGCCAGAGCCTGCGCGGAGATTGTTTTAGATTTTATGGATCGCGCGGCTTCCGCGGCCGTTAATTCACAAAGAGAGCGCATTTTTTAGGGGAGGTTTTTTGCCTTGTCGCTACGGTGAGATTTGACAATGTCCATAAATTCTTTTTCGCTGTAACCGGTAATTTGCAGATAGTAATCAAGCATTCCGGGTCTTTCGAAATCATATTTTTTGGCGAGTTCAAAAGCTTCTTCGCGTGTAAGAAGCCCGGCGCGCACATCGGCGCTGGCGTGATCCGTGCCTCTTCCAAAACCGCGTTTTACAAATTTTGAGTAATCATGAACGCCGGCCATGACGCATTCGACGCTCTTGTATCTTTTATAAGTCCCCTCTACCTTGTCTTCGCGCCAGCCATAGAAATCGCGCACAAATTCCATCTGTCGCTCGTCATCCCAGAAAATATAATCTCCCAGATGAATGCCGACAACTCCCACCGATTCCACATCCTCGTAAGAAGGCAGCTCGAACGGCCAGACATCCTTTTTTGAAATCTTATCATTCACCATCTTGTCGGGATAAACCTTCGCTGACACCTTGGTAAAATAATCCCGGTCAAACTTACGGAGCGGCTCAAAATAACAGGCGCGGCCCGAAGACTCAGAAATGGACTCCCCCCAAACCAGCAGAGGAATTCTAAATCTGACCGCAATCTGCAAAGGAAAAGCGCCTACACCGGAGTGGCAGTGCCAGCAGGAATCGCCTATCTGTTTCAGGGATTCGGCAGCCAGGCGATTGACTAGATCCCGGTTAGGCGTAAACATGATGTGGTCCACGTTAAATTTTTCCAGGGAGTTTATCAAATTATAACGGCCTGTTTCAGTGAACCAATTATGGCTGAAGGTCACCGCCAACGGTTTCATTTTGTAAACTTTGGTCAATACATGTAGCTGAAACGTGCTGTCCTTGCCTCCGCTGATGGGGATAATGCAGTCATAATTATTTCCGGCGATGCTTTTATAATGATCGAGAATTTTTCTAAGCCCTTTCTCCCTTTCAGTCCAATTGATATGGATTTTTTGCTCGGCCGACTGGCAGGCCTGGCAAATCCCCATCTCGTCAAACTTGATATCCTCTGCCGTCTCAGGCATGCAGCAACGGTTACAGTAATGAAGTTGCGGATACAAAGGCTGTCCGTAATCAGACATATCATTCATCCCTATTCTTTAAATATTCATCCTTAAATATCCCCATCACAAGGCGGTCGTGCCACCGTCCGTCCGTCAATATTTCCTTCCTTAAACGGCCCTCGATCTTAAAACCTATTTTCTTATAAATAGCGATGGCCTTTTGATGCTCCGCATGAACTCCGAGCCACACGCGCCTGAGGCCTACGCGTTTAAAGATATAATCCAGGATCATCCGGGTCGCTTCTGTGCCGTAACCCCTGTTGTGGTATTGTTTTTCGCCGATAATTATACCATATTCTCCGATTCCGTCTTTCCAGTTGATACGGTGAATCCCGACGTTTCCGATGTGTTGGTCCGCGCGTTTATTGATGATTGCAAAAACGATGTGTTTTTGTTCTTTCACTTCTTTATAGAAATCTCTCATTCGCTTCATACTATTGGGAAAGATGCCGTTATACATGTAGCGCGTCACTTTTTGATCGTTAAACCACTGAAAATAATTTTTAGAAAGATCAGATCTTTCAAGTGTCCTGAAATAAAGCCTTTTGCCGACCCAAAAAGAGTGTTCCATTTAACCATTTCCTCCCACCGCCGCGGTCGATTTGATTTTTATTCGAATCGTCGAAAAGCCGTAACGCAATACCGAGGTCTTCTTATCCGCCCATAGAACGGCCGGCAACGACGCCGCCAGAAACACCAGGCACTTAAAGATAAGGCTCAAATATTCGGAACGCACCGGAGCCCATAAGCCGATGACGATCACCCAAAAAATAAAATAAGCGTAGCCGAACAAGATCTGGATCAAATGAATCAATACTTCTCTCCGCCCTAAAAAATGCCGTAGTACGTAGCAGGTCAGGGTCAGAAAATAAGTAAAAAACGTAAAACTCATTGCCAGCGCCACCCCTTCGATCCCCATCCCGCGCTTGATGAAGACATAGATCAGCGACAAACCAGCGCCAATCGCCAGAATCAGAAACGGGATCGAATGCGTTCGTTTATTGACCGTGATGAGAAAATTCTGGACGTTGTAAACCAGCGAAAGAAAAAAACTCCCCAGCAGAAGAATTTGAGCCGCCAGTATCCCTGCCGTGTATTTCATCAGAATTTTTCTCACCATAATTGGAATAAGAAAATAAGCCAGACCCAACACCACCGGCGAGAGAAATGCAATGATAAGATCCGGTTTTATCACCATGCTTACGATCCGATCCACCGATCCCGAGGATGCGTATTCTTCCTGCATCCGTGGAAAAAGCACGATACTGAACATCTTCGGTGCCGTGCTGGAGAATGAGAAAACAACGGTCGCGATACTGTAAAGCCCGAGCGCCTCGGTGCTTATTAACTTGGCGATCATGACACGGTCAATACTTAAAAAAATCGTGTAGATCATTCCGGCGGCAAAAATGGGCGCGCCGAACCGTAAGAGGTCAAAAATAACGCGGCGATCGAAGAATAATTTTGGCGTCACTTTCAAATTGACCCAGATACAAACGATTGAAAAAGCTGTCGTAATAAGTGCGGACAAATAAAGCCCGGAAAGCCGCCACGGTTTGACCCAGAGGAACACAAAAAAAACGGTTAAGACCGCATTTAAAATAATCGTCCAACCTAAGAGCTTGAAGCGGTGCCACGACCAAAGAAGCGAAATGTAGAAATTATAGACCAGCGTCAAAAGCACCATCCCCCCTGCGGCGAACATACCGATCCTCGTCGCATGGCCTAGGGGTTTAATGAATCCGATCAACGTAAATATCACCATGGCAAAGATGGCCGCGCAAAAAACGAAAGTAAAGGCGGCATTATAAGTTTCTTTTACTTTATTCTTATCCTTCAACCCTTCATACACGGGAACACGGCAATACATCGCGGTGAGTATTCCCAGTTCGGCAAAAAGACCATAGGAGAGCATCGTTTGCAGAATCACCCAAACCCCCATCTCCGTTGGCTCCAAAAACTTACGGGTCGCAAACCCGGAAAACATCCCAAAAAACTGCGCCACATAGACGCTTGCCGTGTACCAAAGCGTATCCTTGATTAATTTTTCTTTTACGGGTTCTGTGTCGTTTTGCATAACTTATTCTCACTTGTCATTTTGCAAACCAAAGAGACAACACGTTGCGACGCCAAGCCGTCACAGGGACCCGCCCACGAAGCCGCCAGTTCTGCGCCGGTCTCCGTGAATGACTTCATGAAATCGTCCTCTTTGGCAAAAAAAGCGCTTAATATTTTTTCCAATTCCTCCTTTTTTCTGGCGGTAAACATCGATCCCGGCAGGCGGGACAGAGGCGGCAGCGGCGGGATACGGCTCAAATATCCCAAAACCACGGTTGGTTTTTTCAATAAAAACGCTTCCGTCACGGCACTCGAATAAAAAGTGGCCACATAGTCCGCCGCGATTATCAGTGATGGTAAATCATAGTTTGCGACAAAAATAACGTCGCGCATCCCAGCATCGAAAGCGATTCTTTTGACCCATTCCGAATACGGGTCCATCGGATAAAGTTTTACGATAACGCTTTTTTCTGGATATCGTGACATAATTTCAAAAAAATCACGGTAACCTCTTTCAACATCATAACAGTTTCCGCGAAATTCGAGTTTTTCCGCAATGTAAGTACCTGCTAGAATGACTGTTTCTTTTTTCAGCCGCACGCCGAATCTGCCTTCTATCGCGCGGCGACAGCTGAAACGGTCAAGCCGTGAAATATAATCATACCTTGGCACGCCTGTTTGGATGACTTGGTTGGGTGAAATCCCGTAATTAATACAATCGTCTCTTATCCCCTCCCCGCCCACGGCAATGTAATCCGCAGTTAGAGGCGCCAAATCAAACCCGCGGCAAAAAGTGGGCGTCGTAGCGTGGAGCAGGACCAACGAGGGAATTTTCAAAGGCCGGCAGACACTCACAAGACACCTTCTAAACTCCACAACATCTTCATCAACAATCAAGCCGGTGATTTTATTTTTGCCAAGAAAATCATAGAAGAAATCAATCTGTTTCACTAGCTCAGGAACCATTCTGACGGCAAAATAATCAAGATGACTACGGATCACCGGGTAAATATTCCGGCCCTGGCAACTAAAAACTGAGGATGTTTGAATTTGATTCAAGAAAGAGAGCCATTGGGAATTGAATTTTTCCAAGTAAGCGGCCGTTCCTTCCGTGATATACCCGCGACAAGCATGATACGCAATGCCGTGTGCAGACATGAAGTTGATTTTTGAGACTTGAAATACTTCGTCTAAGTAAAGAATATTGTAATTTTCATCGAGGAGAGGAATGAGGTTTTCAATATGTTTGATTGCAGAGCAAAGGAGAATATTTTGCTTTGCAAGGTTATGGTTCGTATTACGGTTAAAATCGTAAATAGATCGGCAAACTTTCCTTATTAAATTTTTAGCGCCGTCCTTTACCACTGCGAGACGCTGCTTTTCCAGCTCGTCACCTGTGAAGATTTTTTCTATGAACTGAAACCCCAGTAAATCAAGGATGGACCTTGTAATAGCTTCTTTTTCATCAAAAAACAAAGTGCCGACCGGTCCTTTATCCACGCTATCCAAAAGATGCAATTCCTCAAAAGGGTGTGTTTTCAGAAAATGATCAAGACGGGCAAATCTTTTTAAAATTTGCGACAGGTAGCCGCCCATTGAGACTTCCGCAAGATAGCCCAGATTAATTCCCCGATAAATAAAAATCTGCTGATCTGCGCAAGCTTTGTACCATTCTCTAGCCATTTGAAACGCCTGAACATCAAGCGCATCCAACTTTTGACTAGTCAGAAAATCACCCAGCCAAAAGACTTTTATGCCTTCACGCTTTAAATCCATGACGATAAACTCGTCGCCGGAGGCGCAAAAAATATCTTTGTTTTCTCTTAAGAAATTTCTCAGATAAGAAAACCCTTGATGCGTTTCGATGAGGACTAAGCGGCCCATCCAATCACCTACTTTTGAAAATGACGTTTGATTTCTTTTACCAAGCCTAAAACTTTTTTGAAAGTTTTGACAATATCGCGCATATCAGAAATCGTCAGCGGGTAACGGCAAAGATTCGTGGTGACAAGCTCCCGAGCGTACATCCTTTCGGTCGCCGGGCAGTCTCCTTTTTTGTAATGTATATTTTTTCCGAAAGGAAAGGATGAGTTCAAATATATTTTTTTATTCCGGTAAACCGGCTCCCAATAAATCGGCCGTACATATCCGGCGTCGAGCGGCACCCCTTCGGCTGCCGTCGCTTTAACGAACGCTTCTCTGGAAAGACCCGTTTTATTTTCGTCGTACCGGATGGGCAGAAGAAAATATACGTGGCTTGTGTTTGGCAATCGAAACGGCATCGAAAGTCCGGGAACCTTTGAAAGCTCTTGAATCAAATATTCCGCAAGTCGGATACGATGGCGGTTTAGCTTGTCCAATTTTTTAAATTGAGCGATACCAACCGCGGCCTCCAGCTCCGTCATACGGTAATTCCATCCCAAAATAGGCCCAATATCAAAATTCGCTTTCAGATGATCTGACACCACTTCGCCGTGATTACGTACAAGCTGAAGGCGCAGTGCCAGACGCTTGTCATACGTCATAGCAAAACCACCTTCGCCGGTCGTAATGGTCTTGTGCTGGTTCAAGCTGAAAACACCAATATCTCCGATCGTGCCGGCAAGCCGGCCGTGATAAACTGCCCCGGGCGACTGCGCGCAATCTTCCACAACCGCGAGATCGTGTTTTTTCGCTACCTTCATAATCTCATCCATTGGCGCCGGCTGACCAAAGAGGTGGACGGCCATGATCGCCTTTGTACGCGGTCCGATCTTTTCCTCCATTTTTTTTGGATCGATGCAAAATGTATTTTCGTCGATGTCGATAAATACCGGGAGCGCATTTTGCATCAGGATAGCCGCGGCGCTGGCCGACATCGTATACGGGGTCACCAGTACTTCATCCTTTGGGCCGATCCCCAATGCGCTCAAGGCTGCATGGAGCGCCGATGTGGCTGAGTTCATGGTCACCGCATAAGGCATTTTGAAATAGCGACAAATGAGCGATTCCAAGAACCTGACTTTCGGACCGCCCAAGAAAGCCGGACCGGCATTCGCAATAAAACCAGACAATAGCCCGGTCTTTAGGACCGAGAGGATTTCCTTTTTCTCCTCAGCACCCATGACGGGATGTGGCGCGAATGGTATTTTTCGAACCGGCGGGCCGCCCAGAAGAGCCAAAGTTGACCTTTTCATTTGGATTCCAATTTCATTTTTTTATTTTTTAAAGGTAGTTTGACTTTTTTTCCCGTGCGAAGAGATAGATGTGCCGCCGCGGCAATTTCAAAAGCGGCTCGTCCGTCTTCTCCCGAGCAATAAGGTTTCTGTTTTCCTTCACAAGCCGCCACGAGATTATCAATCATTGCAAGAAAATTATGCGAAAAACCGGCCGTCACAACCTTACGCGGTTCAAGCGTCTTGTATCCCGAATAAACTTGATGGGCCGTTGTCCCCCAAAATTGGGCCCTCATGCCGCTGTCTTCGATCCGGATCCGTCCGCGCGTGCCGTAAATATCGATCTCGAACTGCATGTAATGCGCGACGTCCAAAGTCGAAATGGTGCATCCGAAACCTTTTTTGAAATAAAGATAAACGTCAAACGTAGGGTCCGGAGCTTTTAAAATTTTATCCGGATGGGAACACACCCAACTCACATCCCCGAAAAAAAATCTTAAGATATCAAACAGATGCGTGCCGGTGTTCATAACCCCCGCCGTGTAATAACAGGACACCGTCTGTATGTCCCCCAAACCGCCTCCGGCCAAGATCGCCCTGAGGCGATGATGCAGTTCGTTGTACCGGCGCGAGTAATTAACAAGAAGCGGCACGTTCTTTTTCCGGCAAAGCCGGATCATCCGATCCGCTGCTTCGAGGGAATCCGAAATCGGTTTCTCGCAGATAATTCCCTTCACGCCTCTCCTCACAGCCTGTCGCACGATAGCTTCATGGTTAGAATTCCCGGTGCATACGCTGAGCAGATCGGGGCGCTCTTTTTTCATCATAGCGTCCAGATCATCATAAAGCGCTTTTACGTTCCAGCGCCTGCCAAAATGGGTCAGTCTCTTACGATCCAGATCACAGGCCGCTATGAGCTCGGTCTTTGGGTGTGCGCGGTAGGCCTGCGCGTGCGTGACAACACCTCTTCGTTTCTTGTCATCAGCAAAAAGACTGGCGATCCGGCCGCAGCCGATGATCGCCGCCCTGTATTTTGGTTTTGCCACGAGTTGCTCAGGTCCTGATTAGTTTTTGTTTAACGGCCGCGTTCATATTGAGTATCGAGGGGTTCGCGTTCAAATATGCCATGATGTCATAAGCGCTAAAGCCAGGATCTTTTGGATACAAACCCTTATAAATCGATTCCACCACCGCAAAATCCTCCGGGGTATCCACGCAAAGACGTATATCCGGTCCATAAAGTTCCTTAGGCGCCTTGAGCGTTGCTAACCGGTACCGCTCGGGGTGTTCATAGATATAAAGGGAGACATGCTCATGATCTGCTGGATCCCGTGTAAGCCGATTGACCTCTTCGAGAATCTCTCTCGAGAAAACCTGCGTATCCAACCCGCGGGGGTAACTGCGCTCCTTGTTGTTGCTCACATAATCATAATCGTGTTCAAGGTAATAACCGATCACCTCATCAATGATCGCCGGATCCAGCAAAGGGCAATCGCCGGTGAGCTCTACGATAATGTCGGCTTTATAAGCCGCGGCGGCCTCAAGCACTCTGAGAAGCACATCCTCTTCGCTGCCGCGATAGATCGATGCACCGGCCTTGCAAGCCCAGGATTCAACGATATCGTCCTCTTTGCTGACCGTTGTCGCCACGACGACTTCATCGACGAACTTCGCACGGCGCACGCGCTCGACAAGTCTCTCAAGACTCGGCTTCTCCAAAATATCCTTCAAGATCTTGCCGGGGAGCCGGCTGGAGTTCATGCGCGCTTCGACGGTCGCAACGCGCTTTAAAGATTTTTTATCGCGAGCAATCATATTCTTTTCTCCTCAGCTCCCAACTTCAGCCCGTAGGGATGATATTCATTGGTCACAAAAGGCCGTCCGTAATGTTTTAAAAGCTTGTGCCCAAAGTCAACGATCGCTTCGCGCCTGAGCATACTCATGTTCGCGTGATGCCTGCGGTAGTCGAACCAGGTCCCGCTTACGGCAAGTCCTTTTTTATTTTTCTTTAATAGCTCAAGGACCACGTTGTAATTTTCGAGGCCACAATTTTTTACCGCTTCAGGAAAATATCCGATCTCGGCAAGGTTCTTTTTTTTATAAACGGTGCCGGTCGCAAAAAAATCGCCTCGCGTAAAGATCTCCTCGACGCTGAAATCCGGCAGATGCTTCTCATGCCGCTCGGCATCGGAATAATACTCGAAATAATCCTTGCAGTAGTAAAAATCAAATTCCGGCCTTCTGTTTATCGCCCGGTTCATCACCGATAGAAAGTAAGGATCCAGACGGTCATCGGAATCCACGCGCACAACCCAGTCATAACGCGAGGCCCGAATGCCGGTGTTGCACGCCTTTTCAAGTCCCGAATTCTGCAAGCACAACATCGAAAGATTCTCAAAGCGCTTCTTGTATTTCCCCATGATCGTTGCCGAGCCGTCGGTTGAGCCGTCATCGACGCAAACGATCTCGTAATCCCGTTGGCTGTAATCCTGATTAACGAGCGAATCCAGGCAATCCGGCAAAAAATCCTCGAAGTTGTAGCAGGTCACTATCAATGAAAATTTATTTTCTATGCCCGCCATGTACCAAGCTCCGGGTGATCGCCTCGCCCTTCGGGATAAAGCGCCTAGCTTTTTTGCCCACGACTTTGCTCACTTCCGAAGCGCTATAGGCACCCGGCTTCACGGGTCGCAGCACATCGATCGCCTCTCTCTTCAGGATCTCACCGGGCCGGATGTCCTTCGCGGCGCGGCAACAACGTCTTTGAATCAAGGTTGTCTCCTTTTCGTTCGATTCGACTCTTTTGATTTCAGTGCCGAGCGCCATTTCCAGTTCGCGCGTGCGCTCGACCATCTCGCGCCAATCGGAGGGCTCCATCGAAAAACCATGGTCTGGACCGACGTTTTTCCGGTTGTCTGTGAAATGCTTTTCAACGGCCCGCGCGCCGAGCGCCACCGCCCCGAGCACCGTCGCATGCCCTGGTGTGTGATCGCTTAAACCCAGTACGACATTCGGAAATTCTCTCGCATACGCCTTCAACACATTGAGGTTGATGTATTTGAAATTTTCCTTGTTGCCCGTGTAATTGGTGTTGCACTGCATCAGGCAAAGCTTTGGATTGATCTTAGTGAGGATCTTGACGGCCCTGCGGACCTCAGCCATGGTGGAAGCTCCTGTTGCCAAAAATACAGGCTTTCTCTTCGAGGCAATATGTCTTAACGATTCGAGCCACGTGATATCACCCGACCCAATTTTATAGACGGGCATATAACGATCCAGCATGTCAATCGCTTCAATGTCATAAGGTGCTGAAAAAAAGTGGATACCGATTCTCTCGCTGTGCTTTTTCAGTTCCTCGGTCCACGACCACGGCACGCTCGCATCCTGATAAACCTCATAAACAGATTTTTTCCATTGGGCCTGATGGGAAGCCTGACTTTTCATAGACTCGAAACCGTGCTGACTCACTATCTTATCTGCCCTGAAATGCTGGAATTTTGCCGCATCCGCGCCGGATTTTTTTGCCAAAGCTATAAGACACTTGGCTTTTTCAAGGTCGCCATTATGGTTGGCGGCTATATCCGCTATAAAATAAGTGGGATATTTTTTGCCTATAAGTCTTCCTTTCACATTCAATACGCAGCTTTTATTCGGTTTGGGCATGAGTTTCTTCCTTCAATCGTCGTTTGAAATCCACGGCTATTTGATTCGCTGTTTTTGAAATCGTGGGAAAAAATATACCAAGCGCCTTTTCGGCTTTACTCACATCCAGTGAGGAATTTGCGGGTCTTTTTGGAACAAGTTTCAGATCTTCCAATCGTCCCTTCTTGATATTCTCAAAACCTAAACCTAGCATCGTAGAAAGTAATTGGCCCAAATGATATTTGGATGCGGAATCAGCGCTCGCGAAGTTATAGATCCCACGCAATCGTTTCCGCCAAGCAAGAAAGATCATTTCCGACAACAGCGCCACATGCACGGAGCTTGTCACAAAATCTTGAGCCAATGTGATCGGGCGTTTTTCTTTGAGCGCCGCACACAACCATTCAGCGAATGTGAGTTGATCCGGACGATCGCGGAAACCCAAAATATTGGTCCGCACAACCAACGCTTCGGGATCAGCCGACAGAACCGCTCTTTCTCCCATAAGTTTTGTTCTCCCATAAACATGGGTCGGATTCGGTGAATCGATTTCAGAATATGGGCCCTTTTTATTTCCGTCGAAAATCTGATCCGTTGAAATGTGGATAAAATAAATACTGGCCTGCCGGCAAAATTGCGCCAGGCGGCGCGCTACCCCGGCATTAAGCGACTCAGCCAACCCGGTATCTTTCTCACAGGCCGCAAGGTCCACCAACGCCACGCAATTGACAAGAAAATCAGGGTGGACTTTTTCAATGATCCGAAGAAAAACGTCCATTTCCTTTGAAATATTTACTGAGTCATGCACATACAAGTTTTTCTGCGATGGACTCCAAAACCGCGCGCCATTAAACGAGGAGGAGGAAACGCCGTGGACGGAAATGCCCTTTTCAAGCGCGTGACCAGCGATGGCCTGGCCCAAAAGACCGCTATCTCCAGCGACGCAGATTTTCATTCACCCACGAGCCGTTTGAGGTCCGGGATCGTAAGCCATTCGGAATTGGTGTCGCTTGAATACCGAAAAAAAACTTTTACGGCCCTTGAGCCCTCAGGCCTTTTGTAATGCTCGAGAAACTCGGGTAGAATGACGTATTTATTTTTAAGTTCCACGGTGTGTGCCGCATCATCTTCTGTTAAAAGTACCTCATGCAGTTTCTCGCCCGGCCGGATCCCGATCATTTCGATCTTACAATCGGGGGCGATCGCCCGCGCCAGATCCAGGGTCTTCATGCTGGGAATTTTAGGGATGAAAATCTCTCCTCCGCGCATAGACGCCAAGTTTTCGAGCACAAACCGCACTCCCTGATCCAGCGTGATCCAAAAGCGGGTCATCCGCTTGTCCGTAATGGGTATTCTGCCGGTGGCTTTAAGCTTATTAAAAACTTCAACGACGCTGCCCCGCGAACCAATCACATTGCCATAGCGCACGATACTAAAGAAGGTTTTTGCCGCACCGGAATAGCTGTTTCCCGACACGAATATTTTATCCGCGCAAAGTTTGGTGGCACCATACATATTGATCGGATTCACCGCCTTGTCAGAGCTCAGAGCGATCACCTTTTTAACTTTATTATCGATCGCCGCATTGATGAGATTTTCGGCCCCCAAAATGTTGGTTTTGACCGCCTCAAAAGGGTTGTATTCAATCGCGGGGACCTGTTTAAGCGCCGCGGCATGCACCACGATATCGATATTGTGCATCGCACGATTAAGCCGGTCAGCGTCCCTCACATCTCCGAGGAAATATCTCAGACAGGGATGCTTGAACTGCCTCATCATTTCGAACTGTTTGAATTCATCACGGCTAAAAATGACCAAGCGCTTCGGCGGCCCTACCTTCAGTGCCGTCTCGACGAATTTCCTGCCAAACGATCCTGTTCCACCCGTAATTAGAATACTTTTACCCTTGATCGACATTCATTTCCCCTTTAAGAATCCAAATCCTTGTGCGCCCAGTGCCTGGCCTTGTTGTAGGCCTTACCCACTTTATCTTCGAGTTTTGGAGAAAGAATTCTAAAGAGCTCCTTACCCATGATACGATACTGCTTGCCGACTTTCGCGGCGCGAATCAGGCCCTTCTTGATCATGCGCGTCACCGTGCTTGAGCTGACCTTTAAGAGGGCCTGCGTCTCTTCATGTGTGTAAACTTCGTTTTCCTTGATTTCCATCTCTTTTCCTTTTCGAATACGGATAATTATATCATTAGTAGTCAGTAGATGTCAATGATAGTCATTAATGGTTAAAGAAGGGCTAAGCTTTACGGCAATAAAGAGAATAATGAAAAACAACGGGTTTTTCGTAGAAAAAATAGGAAAAAATTTCCTTGTAAGGGCCGGATAAGACATAGCGCCTTATCTCGAGGTTTGTGTCTTCTTGAAGCAGGATATAGTCAAAGCGGTTTTTGGCGAGATAATCCGTAAGAGTCAGCTTCTCGGTTTCTAGCCAGCGCCTGAGCGGCACGGAATCGTAAGGCGTGTCGGGCGACACATCATAAAAATGGCGTACCTCGCCGGCATTGAAAAAAGTTTCGCCGGGCTTCATTTTTTCCTTCAAATAAGCGTACAAGCGGAAAGAGCGCTCGCAGGCCGATAAATATTGGGCGCCGCTCACCCGCCCCAGATCCACGTCCCAGATATTTCGCACGCGATACAAAAAAATTCCGGCGTGTATCACCGCCACTGACAAAAAAATAAAGATAGCCGTAGCTTTTAGAAAATTTTTTCTCTTAAAGACCGCATCGAAAGAATAAGCCGCGGCTATCGATAAAAAAGGCACTACGGAAAGATAGAAGCGCAGGTGTTGGGATTGCTTGTAGAGAAAAAACGTGTAGAAAAACGTGAAAACGGCAAGCCGAAGGGCTTCGCGCGAGATTTTTTTGAGATGAAAAACTAAAAGCGGCACAAACAAAAGAAACAAAGGCCCAAGCATTTCCCCGCCGAAAGAGCGCGGATAAAAAGTCATGTTCCAGAAAAGCTTCACAAAACCTAGGAAGCCCGATTCACGCCCCACATTTTCGGACATGTGGATATCGTAGCCGTGTCCGCCGAAGTATTTTGCAAAAAAAGGGTAAACGGGATTGCCGAGAATGAGCCAGCTTCGCAAATACCAAATACTGCCGGTAAGAAAACATCCGATGAGAAATAAAAAAACCGTCTTGGGCCGAGCCTTCGTCTCGCTTACCCAAAGGATAAAAATAACAAACGCGCACCCCAAGCCCAGCATTTTCGTCCCGCAGGCGGCGCCTGCCATCAAGCCGGACAAAAAAATAAGCCCTTCCTTCCCTTTTTGGCGATAAAGCACCAAGGGGTAAACAGCAAGCGTTACGAAAAATGCGAAGCTCAAATCAACATAGGGCGCTCCTGACTGCGCGAAAGCCGCCGGCGTCAGAAGGAAAACCAGCGCGGCCAATTTTGCGGTATTTTCCTCGAAGAGCCTTTTGCCCAAAAAATAGACGGCGATGGCCGTCCATCCGTAAAAGCACCAATGAAAAAGCTGGGCTAGCGTCGTCCCTTGAAGCAAAAGCCCGAGCGTGAAAAGCATTTCTGTCTGATAAGGCCACAGCGATTCGCGGGCAAAAGGCACATAGCCGGTTGCGTGATGCAAAACGAAATATTTGGCATGGTCCAGGTGATAGGCCAAAGCATCCATCGCGATGGGAGGCGCCAGCGCCTGCACCCAAGACAAAAATAAAATGAATAAAACGGGAAGGAAGCAACCCCAGTTGTCTTTCTTGAAACGGAAGATCCCGATGAAATTGCGAAGCGAAAAACAATTCTTATTTCCAAAAATAAATGGCAAAACGCCTAACAGACCTAGCAAGGCCCAAACGCTTGCTGCATAAAGCCATTTGAGCGATCCCAGGAAAAGCAGTGACAAAGAAAGAAGGGCGACCCCGACTCCGACGGAAAATAAAGAAAGCTCCTCCTGGGTCAATGGAGTGTTTTGCAAGTCGCAAACATGGAGCGCAATGCCGCCAATGCGGCCGCAGATAAAAAGGATGAGAAATAAAAGAAGGCTTGCCCAAAGCGAGGCGATAGGGCCCGAGGCAACAAATTGCATCAGATCTCCCCTCGCAGCTTCGGAATGATTACCCACCCAATATACAGGAAAAAAACCGCCAACAGCCACACCGCGGCCAAAACATTGAAAAATTTTTCTTTCATGGGGCCCGCCGCGGATTTTGGATTAAAAGAATAATGATGCCTCCGGCCGCGATGAGAAGCCCGAGCCCGTGCACCCAACGGCCGAGCATAAAATAATCGGGCTCATAGACAAAAAGAAGTTCATGCCCGCCTTTCGGCACGCGCACGGCCTGGAAGGCCTCTAGAGTCCTTTCCAGATTTGTTTTGCGCTTGTCCAGGCGCACTTTCCATCCTTTGTCAAAAATCTGATTGCGCCTCAAAAGCCCTCCATCCGCGGATTCCACGCGCAACAAGGATTCGAGAGGCTTACTTTGTATCTCATGGATTTCCGAAAAGGAGTTTTTAACGGACTCGAATGAAAACTCTCCGCCCGGGGCTTCTTCGTTCAGATAAATTCTCCTCTCCCCTTGTTTTGAAAATAAACGACGGAAGCCCTTCAAATCAAAATCGCAAACGATGTATTTGACGTTTAAAAAATTCAGCAAAGAACGCTTTTCACCTAAAGCGTCTATTTTTAATTTTGTCCTGCCGAACGAATCATCCAACGCCCCGAAATCCTTGGTCAAGAGATAATAATCCTTGTCCAAAAGCGGCGAATACGCCCCGATTTGCGCGTGGCCGGTGAGCAGGTTGCGATTGGGCGGAAAAATGCGCTTCCCGTCAGGCAATAGGTCCAGCCAACGGCCGTCGCGCGGCAAGCGATCGGGTTCCTGAAGGCTTTTGAAGTCCGAGATATTTCCTACAAAGCTCGTGCCGGATGATAATTTTCCATAGATAAAAAGGTCCAGCGCCAAAACCAGCAGGACAGACGCAGAGAAAAACCGGTGATTTTTGCGCGGCGCGGCGAAAAAAATAAGCGCGATAAAAGCCGCCGAGAAAATGAAGGGCTGCCAGAACGAGAAGCTCCGCATGTTCAGCTGGGCGGCGAGAAGGCCAAGAGCCGCGTGTATTTTATCTAAATAGGCTTCGGGCGAGCCATGATGAAAGCTCTTGCCTATCACAAAGCGCCAGGCGTACCATTCGCCGAAATGAAGCAAAACCCCCGGCGCCGCGCTTACAACAACTGCCGTCGAAACGAAAAAAATGAAAATGGCGCTCACCGTCTTTGCCGTTTTTTTAAAAAAACCCCGAAGATACTTTTTGTCATTTTCGAACAGGCGCTTTTTCAGCTCGTCACAAGCAAGACCGGCTGTTATCGTGAGAAAAAAGAGCATAAAAAAAGAGAATTTTGAAGGATTGCGCAGAAGCGACGCCGCGGGGAACAGCATCAAAAGCCAGTAGAGCGGGTTGAAAATTCCCAGGGAGAGGAAAAAGGCGGTGCCTGCGAGCGCCCACCAAAGCCGGAAATCTTTTTTAACCCCCGCGGTCAACACCAAAAGCAAAGGAAATATCCCCAAGTACAGGCTGCATTGAAAAAACATGCCCAACGGATACAGGAAAAAACATGCGAGCGACCACGGCGCCAGGGAGCCCCACAGCACAAAACTTTTATCCTGCAGCAGGCGGGTCGAATGCGCCGACAATTCCAAGGTTCCCCAAATCTGCGGCAAGGCGATTAAAAAAGACAATACGAGACTTAAAAAAAATAAAACAGGGCCTCTCGCCGGAAAAGGCATTCCGCTCCGGCCGATTTCAAAATACCTTAAAAAATAATAAAGGACGATAAATAGGAATCCATAGGCCGCGATTTGTGGGTAGCCGCCCAGCCAAGCCTCCCCTTGCGTCAACGCCAAAATAAAAAGCGGCAACAGCTCTCCGCTTTCCAGGAAGCAATCAACCAGATACAAGGCCAGCGGGAACCAGATAAGCGGCCTTAAAGTAAACACCCCGTAGAATCCGCCTGCCGAGATGCTTCCGAAAGTAAAAACAATGGCCACGAGCGCCGCGGCCTCATGCGACATTTTTTTCTTCAACGCGAAAAGATACATAAAGATCCCGCCGGCCAGATAATGCAGCAAAAAAAGGAGATTGTAGGCAATTTTAAAAGGAAAAAATTTGAATAAAATCAGATTCGGCAGGTAAAGCATCGCCGTCTGCCCTTCGGCAAAAAGCGGAAAGCCGGACTGAATGAACGGCGTCCAAAGCGGCAAATAACCCGCCTTCAATGCCTCGGCATAAGCGTGCATCCACGGATAAACCTGAAGCTCATAGTCTCCTCGCAAAAGCGAACTTTTAAAAGTCAAAAGCGGCCAGAAAAATAAGAGGTAAAGCGCTCCAAAAAAAACAAAAAAATACGCATGCCTTTTTAAAAAAGTCATCCCGCCTTCACCTCATACACCTCCAAATAAGGCCCAAGCTGTCTGCGGCTGAAAAGGTCTGCCTGCGAGTCCGGCACGGAAGTGGCCGAATAAGGATCCGGCATCAATTTTCTCAAGAGGTTGCGGTACGGCTCAAAAACCGCTTTGAGCTCCAAGTGAGGCTCTATGGATTTTTTAAATGCCTGAATGCGCGGCTGATATTCGGAGTAATTCAGAATCAAATATTTTGCGCCGATTTTCCGCAACGCTTCCAAATTCATTCCGACAAAGGGCCTCTGAAAAAGAAAAGCATTGTCTTCCTGGATTTTCCCCTGCGATAAAGTGAAAACGCGATAAGTTTTCATTTCCTGCTGCGCTTTCTGTAAAAGGTCCAACCTCTTTTTTTCTATCTTGTTCGAATCGTTCAATAAAGAATATTTTTCTTTAATTTGTTGCACCGTTTCCCGCAGATGCGGTGCGTAGTAACGATTGTCCACGACAATAGTTTCGCCCGGCGGAACATTTTTCTCAATCCATTCGAGACATGGGTCGCGGGTGTCTTTTTGCAAAAATAGATAATCCACATAAAGAGTCGGTGAAATCAGGCTCAAAATTACAGCCGCGTGAACGGCCATCCTCGCGCCGGGACGGCTTTTGAAATATTCGGAGATCCATTCGAAGCCGAAAGCCGCAAACAGGCAAAGCATCGGGAAAACCGGCATCATGTAGCGCGCGAAAGGCTGGCTGAAGACAACGTTCACCGCATAATAAATAAGCGTCATCGCCGCAAAGAAAAAGGCCTCAGTGCGGTATTTGGCAAAAAAAGGCCTTGTCCCAAAAGCCGCAGCAATCAAAAAAGGAAGGCTTGTTCCGTTCAAAATAGAGTAAAACAAATGATGAAAAAATCCGACGGGGTTTTCGGCGCCTGACTGAGCAAACACTTGCCTTGAAAAATTCGTCCAATCCAAAACCGTATAGGGCACGACGAGCCAATAGGCCGTCAAAGCCGACAGCGCCGCCAGACCATGCATTTTTAAATTTGTTGGCGTCAAGCTCTTTTCCCTATAAACAAAAAAATAACTCAACAAAATAGCCGGCACAAAATAAGCGGCCGTGTATTTGGCGCTCACGGCCAGCCCCAGAAAGCAGCCGGCCAAAACACAATTTTTTGTCTCCGGCTTCTTAAAAGCGCAAAGAATGAAATAACACATCACCGTCACCATGAATGTCAGCGGGATGTCGGCATAAATATAATGGCTGTGTGTCGCATGCAAAAAAGAAATGCTTAAAAAGAGCGCGGACAAAAGCCCGATGCGCGGCGATAAAAAATCCTTCCCTAAGCGTCCCAGCATCCAGACAGTCGCCGTCCCAAAAAAAGCCCCGAGCGCCAGGCGGCCTACAAGATAAAAAAAAGTTGGATCTTTCAAAAAAAGCACGGCAAAATCAATTTTGCCGGCGAAGATCCCCAAAAGATGCCCGATCACGTAAGAAATTCCATAAAGGATAAACAACAAATAAATCGTGAAAGACGGAATCACGAAAAAGTGCGGGTTCCATCCCCGCTCGTCCAGCGCCATCGCGTGGTTCACGATTACGGGTTCGTCCTGATGGTAGACATAAGGAAGGCCGAAGCCTATGCCGGCCACTCGCAAGGCGAGGGCAAGGCACACAATAAGCTTCAAATTCCGCCCGAAGGATTCAGACGCGTTCATGCTGATTTCCCGCGTAAATCATAAACAAAAAAAGAATGGCCGATGATTTTGTCGGGTTTTAAATTTTTAGCCCACTGTACGGCATCCCAATCATGCACGCCGACGGCATACACTGTTTTTTCAGGAAAATTGAATTCTCCTTCACGCAGCGAGCGATAAGGAATCTTGTAATAGGCAGGATCCGAAGGTGAAAGCGTCAAAAGAGCCACTTCCGGATACTTTTTTTCTTCCACGTAGCGTCCCAGTCCTTTCAAATCTTGCCCCCAGTCGATATTGGAATCGCGCAGCCATTGGTAGCCGTTGTCCGGACCTCCGATCGATTCATTGAAATAAGCCAGATAGTCGGGGAATATCATCAGCGACTCCAACGCATGCCACGAAAGAAGCGCTATCACGGCAAATTTTACCGCCTTATTTTTTTTCCACAAATAAGCCGCCGCCGCTCCGGCCAGCATGAACAAAAATGGATACGTCGGAAGAAAATAGCGGATGCCTGCCTGCGCTTTATCTCCCAGCGTCGCGGTGAAAAAGAAAAGGACGGGCGTCAAAAGCACGGCGAGCATGAGGCGATCCGAATTTAATTTTTTTAAGAGGAAAAAAGAAACAAAAATAAGCAAAATAAAAGGAATGGTGTTTTTGATAAGAAAGGCCATAAAATAATAATACCACCAGCCCTTGTCTGACCAGCGTCCCATAAGGTACGCGCGTGTTCCCTTCGCCCGCGTTACCGCCATGCTCGTTATCGCCGATGAAAAAGTGGAAAGCGGCACTGGTACTTCGCGGGCAAATTGAACAAGCCCTTCTCCTCCGACTTTTCGATAAACGGTCTCCTTTTTCAATGGATCCGGCGTATTTTTTAGAAGTGCTTTCAATTCAAAAAAATATCCCGCCCACACCGTGAAAAAACAAATAAAAAGAAAAGCCAAAGTCCTGGGCAAGGCGACCGCTTTGCCTTTTCCTGACACAAGGGCAAGGATGAGCAAAATAGGGAAAAGCAGAACGGCGCTGAATTTGGACAAAAACGCGAGGCCCGTCATCACGCCAGTCAGCGCAAGATTTTTAAAAACCGGCTTTTTTAAATAGCGCCAAAAGCGCATTACCGTCATGAAGAAAAAAAACGCCACACTCATGTCCGCGGTCGCAAGGCCCGAATGCGCAATAATATCCGGACAAAAACAATAAAGCACCAGACTAAAATAAGCCGCCAAGTCACCCAATAAAACGCGCGTCCAATAAAATACGGAAAACCCGAATACCACGGACAAAAGCACGATGGGCATACGAGCCCAAAAGATAAGTTCATCCATGTTCTTGTTTGAGACGCTGAAGAATTGATGGGCAAATTCAGGACTATTGCCTTCTTTCCACGAGGGATGATCGAGCGGCGCTTTGGCTTTTAAAAACAAAAGCGGCAGGGCCGAAAGCATGCGCGGCAAGGGCGGCGAAGCGGGATTCATGCGGAAATCCTGCGTCAGAAGATACGAGTAGCCGCTTGCCACATGATGCGAATACTCGTCGCAAGTGGGCGATTTTGTGCGCATCGCAAGAACGGTTTGCACCGCAAGCATGCCCAACAAAAAAAGCGCGGCTGGACAAGCCCATCTCTGTCGATAAGTTCTTCTTTGGGCAGGCATTGAGGTCATCTTTTATTTTCTATCTGCGGGGTTCGAATGCCTTTTCCGGCGTAAATTTTGACCAGCATAAAATAACCCATGACGGTTTTGAGTGGTTTGTTTTTACTTTTTCCCGGTTTTTGTTGATAGTTTAACACGAAAGGAACCTCGGCAATGCGAAAACCCAGCATGCGAAACTTGATTAAGATCTCGGGAGTCACCACAAAACCCAAGTGCGGAAGCCGGATAAAATTTTTCCCGAAATGGCGAATCGCTTTTTGAAGCGCCGAAATCCTGAACATGCGGTAACCACCGCTGTACTCTTTCACGCCCCGGATCGGAAAAAAAATCTTAAGGAAGAACCCCGCTCCGCGGCTCAAAAAGCTCTTTACCAGCGAAAGCCCTCTCTCCCCGCCGCCCGGTTGGTAACGCGACAAGATCACCAGGTCATAGCCCTCTTTGATTTTCTTAAGCGCCTCATGCACATATTTGGGATCATGTGTATCGTCGCAATCCAGCGTGACAAGGAAATCGTCGGGTGAGGAGTTGGCCGCCGCGTACTCAAGTCCGTCGATCATGGTCCGGCCAAGTCCCATGTTGACGGAATGCCTTAAGAGTTTGAGAGGGTAGCGTTTAGCCAAGTCTTCCGCAATCTGGGCCGTCCGATCTTCGCTCCCGTCATCCAACACGATAATTTGATAAGCCTCGGAAGCTGTTTTCAATTCCCGGTCGAATTTCTCGGCCAGTCTCGGCAAGGCCTCCTCTTCATTGTACGCAGGCAGAAAAATCTTGATCATAGTTGCAAAGACAGAAAAAACTTGCGGACATTTGAAATTACAAAATCTTTCGCTTTTTCCGGCAGTTCCGGATAAATGGGCAAAGAAAGAATATGATTCGTGACCTTTTCAGTCTGCGGGAAATCACCCTTTCTATAACCCAGATCTTTATAACAACGCTGCAGATGAAGCGGCAGAGGATAATAAATGCCCGTCCCTATGTCCCTTGCTTTAAGGTATTCCCTAAGCGCGTCTCTTTTCGGGGTCAGGATCGTATAAAGGTGATAAACATGCTTACGATCTTTTGGCGCATAAGGCGTCGTAATGGGAAGCCCTTTAAGCCCTTCATTGTAATCGGCGGCGTGCCGGCGCCGCCTGGCGTTCCATTCATCGATGCGTTTCAGCTTCACCAAAAGAATGGCGGCCTGGATCTCATCCAGACGGCTATTATCTCCAATGATTTCGTGATGATATTTTATTTTGGCGCCATTCTCGCGGAGAAGTCTGAGCTTCCTCGCTGCCTTTTGGGAAGACGTCACAATCATTCCCGCATCGCCGGCAGCGCCCAAATTCTTGGTTGGGTAGAATGAAAAGCAACCCATATCTCCCATCGAACCCACTTTTTTCCTTCGATACTGCGCTCCGAAAGCCTGGGCCGCGTCTTCCACAATGGCTAATCCATGCCTTCTGGCTATTCTCAATAAAGGATCCATATCGCAGGAAAGGCCGTAAAGATGAACCGGAATAATGGCTTTTGTACGCGGGGTTATCTTGGATTCCGCTTCTTTTGGGTCGAGCGTGAAAGTAACAGGATCTATATCGGCAAAAACGGGCTTGGCGCCAGTATGGGAAATCGAACCGGCCGAAGCGAAGAAAGTGAAGGGCGGCGTAATAACCTCGTCGCCATGTCCAATGCCCAGAGACAGCAAAGACAGATAAAGCGCGTCCGTCCCAGAGGAGACGCCGATCGCAAATTTAGCGCCGACTTTTTTGGTTACCTCTTCTTCCAGACTAAAAACACAATCTTTCAAGATGAATTGACAGGACTTGACCACTCTGTGGACAGCGTGCTTTATTTCTTTCTCGATACTTTTGTGCTGAGAGATGAGGTTAATGAAAGGTACTTGCATATTGGCGTGAGAATTAGACGCCCACGGGACTGGCTTTGTCGGAATATACTTCTACAATCCCATAATTCGTGTTTCTTTGTACCGGCGTTTTCCCTGTTTCAGCAATCAGACGGATCGCTTCGTCTTTGGTAACGCCGGAATAGAGTTTGTCGCTTCCGGTGGCGCTCACGACATTTTCCTCCATCAGGATTCCGCCAAAATCGTCGGCGCCGAAATCCAGGGCAATCTGCGAAAGCTTGGGACCTTCGGTCACCCAACCGGCCTGCAGGTGTTGAATGTTGTCCAGCATGATTCTCGAAATGGCCACCATGCGAAGGTATTCGCTGCCGGTGCGTCGCGGCATCGTCATCTGGGTAGATTCCGACTCGAAACTCCATGGAATAAAGGCACGAAACCCGCGCGTTTCATCCTGCAGACGGCGATAACCGTCAAAATGCATCATCCGCTCCAGAATCGTCTCGCCGAGGCCATACACCATTGTCGCGGTGCTTTTTAAACCCATTTCATGCGCCGTGCGGTGAACCTCGAAATATTCGGCCACTTTCGTTTTTAAGGGGCTTACAATCTGGCGTACTCGGTCCACCAAAATTTCGGCGCCGCCGCCTGGAAGACTATTTAAACCTGCGGCCGCAAGGCGCGTCAACACTTCGCGAACCGTAAGTTTCGAAACCTTGGCAATATGCCAGACCTCGGAAGCGGAAAAAGAATGAATATGAACCTGCGGGTATCTGGATTTAACCTCACGCACGAGGCTCTCATAGTACTCGATCCCAAGCTCAGGGTTATGCCCCCCTTGCAAAAGCACCTGCGTGCCACCCAAGGCGATCAGTTCTTCTATTTTTTCAAAAATTTCCTCGTTCGTCCGCAGATACCCTTCCTTCTCATCGCCGGGCAAACGGTAAAACGCGCAGAACTTGCAAAGCGTGTAACAAGTGTTTGTGTAATTGATATTCCTGTCTACGACAAATGTGGCTCGCGCCGCGGATTCGGGATTCTTCTTTAAATTAAGCTCGTTCGCAACGCTTCCCAGATCAAAAAGATCCGCGTCACAGTAAAGCCGCACCCCTTCTTGCAGGCTGATTCTTTCACCCGACAGCGCTTTATCTAAGATATTCTCGATAATCATATTTTCTCTCGAAACTCCGTAGGGGCTCGATCTCTTCAAAATCGCCCGCCTCTTTCAACAACCCGCAATCCTCCGCCAAATCAAAATACAGCCTCAATCCTTTTTTCAGGCGTTCATCGAAATCATAGGAAATGCCGGAAAAATAAGCGCGGAGCGTTTTTTCGGACAAATCTATTTTCGTCGCCGCCGTTTTTACAACTTGCTCCAAATGCTTGAGGCCCCAGGCCTTGGACTCTAAAAGCGCTTCATGCGCTAAAAAAACTTTTTCAGGGTCATTCGCGAAAAAATCTCTTCGCACTGCCCAAACGGCAAAAACAAAAGGGAGCTTCGTCCATCGTTTCCATTCTTCGGCCAAATCAAAAATTTTGATGGCGGGATCCTTCAAGTTTTCCTTAAGGGTAAGCGCCTCATCCCCTATCAGCAAAATGGCATTCGCATTTTTAGGAATTTCTTTAAAAATCTTATCGGAAGCGTGAAAGCGCGGCTCAAAACCGTCGCGCAGCCGGCAGAGGATGTGGAAAAGTACCGGCGTCGTGCGGCCTTTTTGAGTGACGATGATTTCCCTTCCCTTAAGGTCTCTCATCTCATGGCGGCTAAAGAGCGAAACGCTTTGCACGCCGCTTTCCGAGCTGATCGAAAGATCCGGCAAAAGTAAAAAATCTTTTTGGTGCTGACCGTACCAAAAAGAGGAAACGGGACCGAGACCCAGATGCGCTTTGGAGATCATTTCATTTAAAATGGCGGGCGTGCCTTGAATCATCTCGTAACCGCCGGGGATGGCTCCGGTCAGTAGTCCCAGGTCAATAGGCAGGGAGTTGATAAATTCTATGGAGCCTATTCTCAAAGTTATATTCCCCGCTAATTACAAATTACAAAATTCAAATTACAAAATAAATTTAAAGCACCAAATCCGAAATCCAAAACACATGTTTTGTTATTTGAATTTTGATATTTGTTATTATTTTGTAATTTGTGCTTTGTCATTTGTAATGGTTACACCAACAACTGTTCTTTCTGAATCGTCGTATACGTGCTGTTCACCTCCACCGGTTCACCGCCGCAGGCCTTGATGAGCCCCACAAGCTCCTCATGGGTAAAACCTTTTGACTGCGCGCCCGCGGCCTTCGCGATGGTTTCATCGAAATTGGTGCCGCCCAGATCATCCACGCCGTACTCGAGCGCCACAGGAATCAATTTCTCGTCCACATAATTCCACAGTTGCCGGATATGCAGAAAATTATCGAGCAGAAGTCTCGCCGTCGCCAAAACCTGCAGGTCCGTGACACCGGTAGTTCTCGGAAGATGAGCAAGCTCCGTGTTGTCCGGCTGAAACGCCAGCGGCACGAAAGCCAAAAACCCGCCGCTTTCGTCCTGCGTTTTTCTTAAGCGCATCATATGATCCACACGCTCGCTCGGCGTTTCGACATGCCCATAAAGCATCGTGGCATTGGATCGAAGCCCCGCTTGATGCACCTTTTGGTGAATATCCAGCCAACGCGTTGCGCTGATCTTCGGCGCACAAATGAGGGCTCGGGCCCTTGGGCTAAAAATCTCAGCGCCACCGCCCGGCACGCCGCCAAGTCCCGCTTCTTTCAAGCGGTCAATCACTTCCCGCACGTCAACCTTTTCAAGCCGCGCATAAAAATCAAGCTCCACCGCCGTGAAAGCCTGTATCAAAACACCGGGACACGATTCTTTGATACGGTGAAGCATTTCCTCGTAATAAGAAAGCTTTAAGTCCGCGTGAAGCCCGCCGACGATATGCACCTCCCAAACGCCGTGGCCCGCAGCGGTCTTCACGCGCCGCTCGATCTCATCCACGGTGAGCGCGTAGGCCTCTTCGTCTTTTTTGGTCTTCGCGAAAGCGCAGAATTTGCAGGTCAAAACGCAGATATTGGTGTGATTGACGTTCAGGCTGTGCGTAAAATGCACCCGGTTCCCATGCATGCGCTCTTTCACAAAATTCGCCATCGCCCCGAGCTCAACGATATTTTTAGTTTGGATCAAACGCAGGCCGTCTTCTTCGGTGAGGCGGATGCCCGCCTTCACTTTGTCGAAGATATCGCTAAATTCTTTTATAAAAAACATATCGCGTGCACCTTAATATTAAATGACAACGCACAAATGACAAAATAATGACAAAACCTTTGTAATTTGAATTTTGTCATTTGTAATTGGCTGCTATTCCTCTTCCCGCCAGCGCTTAAACAACCTATGCTCTATTTTTAAAAGATCCAGCACGCGGCCCACGGTAAAATCCACCATTTCAAGCGCCGTCTTCGGTTTGTGATAAAAAGCGGTCGTAGCCGGAACAATGTGAACGCCTATTTCCGACAAGCATAAAAGATTTTTTAAATGAATCGGGCTCAAAGGACTTTCCCTCGGCACGAGTATCAAAGTCCTTTTTTCCTTAAGGCAAACGCTCGCCGCGCGGTGAATCAGATTGAGGGTGACGCCGCTGGCGACCGCGCCCACAGTGGACATGCTGCAAGGGGCTATCACCATCGCGTCCATTTTCGCCGAACCGCTTGAAACCTTCGCGGCAAAATCATCCGCCGCCGCCACAAAAAGCCTTTTCGGATTTCGGTAATGCTTTAGAAAATTCTTCTGAATATCTCCTTGCGAACGGCCGAGCGGTACACCCATTTCCTCTTGGAAAACGGCGGCGCCGCTTGAGCTTAAGATCGCGTGCACCTCCGTTCCGCCATCGAGCAAAACCCGGATCAAACGCTCGCCCAAAATAGAGCCGCTCGCGCCCGTAACACCCACAATGATTCTTTGCATCAGCCGGTCATTATATCAGAAAAATGCATCACCTGAACACTTCCAAAAAAGTGAAGATGAGAAGCAATACCCCAATCCATCCGTTGATGACGAAAAAGGCGGTATTGATCCGGCTTAAGTTGCCATCCTCTATGAGCTTATGCTCTAATTTTAAAAGCGCGCCCGAAACTGCCACGCCTACCCAATAGAGAATTCCCAGGTGTAAAAATAAGCCAAATAACGTCAAAAAAACGGCCGTGGCGACGTGGCAATGCGCCGACCCTTTAAGCGCCGTCTCCTGTCCAAACCGAACCGGCACCGAATGGAGGCCATGCGTCTTATCAAACTCAACGTCCTGCAGGCTATAAAGAATGTCAAAGCCCGCCACCCAAAAAAGAACCGCCAAGGACAAGAGAAGAAGAACCCAAGAAAACGTCCCCGTTACGCCAAGCCATCCGCCGATCGGCGCGATCCCAAGAACAAGCCCGAGTGCAAAGTGACACATCCAGCTGAAGCGCTTGATGGTGTGATATCCCGACAACAGGATCACCGCGATCGGCGACAGCTTGAAACACGCCGGATTTAAGAAATAGGCGGATAGAAAAAAAATTGCCAGCGAAACAAACGCCACGCTCCACGCCGCTTGTAAGGAAAATTCGCCTGTCACAAGGGGCCGGCGTTGAGTGCGCGGATTGCGCCTGTCGATTTCCCGGTCCATCAGGCGGTTTAACGTCATCCCGGCCGTGCGCGCGCTGACCATCGCGAGCGTCACCCAGAAAAAAATTCGGGCCCCCGGCCACCCCCTTTTGGCCAAAAGCATCCCCAGGTATGCGAAAGGCAGCGCAAAAAGCGTGTGTTCGAACTTAATAAGCTCTAAAAATGTTTTAAGCTTTTTCCAGGCCAAGCTCGCTCCAGACCGCGTCCACTTTCTTCTTTGTCGCCTCGTCCATTTTTATTTCCTCGGGCCAGACACGCGTGTACCCCTCTTCTTTCAGCTTCGTCGTCGCGTCGATCCCGACTTTCGAGCCAAAATCCCTCACCGGTGCGGCATGGTTCAGCGTATCCACGGGCCCCTCGACAAAAAATAGATCGCGCTTGGGGTCAATATTGTTGAAGGTTGCCAGCGCCACTGCCGATAAATCATGTACGCTCACGCTTTTATCCACGATGATCACTACTTTCGTGAACGAAAGCTGCCCAAGCCCCCAAATCGCGTGCGCGAGTTTTCTTGCTTGATAAGGATAATTTTTCTCCATCGAAACAATCACCGCGTTGTTGAAAGTCCCTTCCATCGGGAAATTCATGTCCCAAATCTCCGGAATCTGTTTTTTCAATATCGGTAAAAATGTTCTCTCGATCGCTTTGCCCATATAGAAATCCTCCATTGGCGGGACACCCACTATCGTCGTAAGATACGTCGGATTTTTTTTCATCGTGATGCACTGAATGTGAAAAGTCGGAAAAAACTCCACGGGCGTATAAACGCCGGTGTGATCGCCGAACGGCCCCTCTTCCCTCAAGTCGGCCGGATCCACAATCCCCTCCAGGACAATTTCGCTTTCGGCAGGAACTTCGAGATTCACCGTTTTACACTTCACGAGCGTTACGGGCTCGTTTCTTAAAAAACCGCTGAACAAAAGCTCGTCCACTCCAAAGGGCAGCGGCGCCACGCCCGAAAAAACAGTCGCGGGGTCCGCCCCGATCGCCACCGCTACTTCCAATTTCTGGCCTCGCCTTTTTATTTTTTCCGAATGAACCGCCCCGTCTTTCTGTGTCTGCCAATGCATGCCGGTAGTTTTATCGTCATAAACATGCATGCGGTAGACACCGACATTTCTCTCGCCCGTATCCGGGTCTTTCGTAAACACCAGCGGCAGCGTAATAAAACGCCCCCCGTCCTTCGGCCAGCATTTCAAAATCGGAAAATCCGACAATTTAAAATTATCTTTTAAAACAATCTCCTGGCAAGCGCCGCGTGGAATGATTTTTGGAGGAATTTTCGATAAATCAGCCAAACGCCCCAAAAGTTTTGTTTTACCGAGCAAACTTTTTGGCATTTCTTTTAGGTTCAACCATTCACTGATTCTATTCGCGGCTTCATCAATGTGGCCAACTCCCATCGCCATTGCCATGCGTTTGTAAGAACCAAACGCGTTGATGAGAACGGGCATCTTCGAGCCTTTCACACGCTCGAACAAAAGCGCCTTGCCTCCACCCGGACTTTTCGACACCCGGTCCGTGATCTCGGTGATCTCAAGCTCGGCGTCCACCTCTTTTTGGATGCGTACAAGCTCGCCCGCTTTCTCCAGCGCCTCGATAAACTCACGAAGATTTTTATAAGCTTTGGCCATGCCTAAATCCCTTGTGCGTAATTCACATTGAAATATTTTGACTTCCAAACTGATTTAGGGTATATTCTAATGCTTTTGCATGGACTCGTACTCATGCCGCGGAATCACGACAAGCTCAACCCCATGTGTAAATTGCTTAGAAATCGTCAGCGTATGCATTACAACTTCCCTCCATTTTTCTCCACTTCACTGAAAGTATACCATGAGCCCAAACATGTCTCAACGAGGCAATCTTCCCCGGGAGATCGCCACGCCCGCCTGCGGCGGGCTCGCGATGACGTGCGAGTCTTTTTTCATTCCTTCACCGCCTGGTACAAAGTCACCGTGCCCAGCATGAAAGAGCGCGCCTGGACGTTTTTAAATCCTGCTGCGGCGAGCTTTTTGACAAAATCAGACGCTTTAAAAAAGCGGTGCGCGGATTCGGTGAGATAAAAAACGGGATAATTTTTTCCGAAAAGAATTTTTCCATAGAGCCCGACAAGGGTGTTCATATAAATCCGCCAAAACCAGAGCGCCGCCGGATTGGGCGGCTCGGTGATGTCCAAGAAACTGATCCCCCCGCCCTTCTTTAGCGATTGATACGTCCCTGAAAGGACACGGTCTATGTGTTCGTAAAGATTTCTCAAAACAAACCCCGACACCACCCAATCGTAAGGCTTGTCATTTTCCAAAGGCAGCTCTTCGGCTTTTTTCAAAACGAAGCGCAGGCTTCCAAGGCCATTCAAGCCCAATTTCTTAACCCTTTCTTCGGCAAAGGCAAGCATTTGGGGTGAAAAATCAAGCCCCACCACCTCTCCGGAACCCCGTATCTTTTGGGCCGCCATAATCGCCAAATCCCCTGTCCCGCAGCCCAAGTCAAGAACCCGCATGCCGTCCTCGAGCGGCCTCAACACCTCTTTTCTCCAAGCCACTGCCATCCCCAGGCTTGTTAGGTGATTAAAAATGTCATAACGGGACGCCAGACGGTCGAACATATTTCTTATATGTTCCGAGGAGGGAGTAGTTTTTGCCATTGAAATGTGCTAATATCGTACTATGGAAGAGGTTGGATTACAAGAAGAACTGAAAAAAACCCGCCAAGAACTGCTCCTTTTGTATGAAATAGGGAACCTGATCCGCACCACCCTGCTTCTAGACGAGCTTATTTACCTCATCTTGAGCGCCATCACGAGTCATGAGGGGTTGGGCTACAACCGGGCCATCCTATTTATGATCGATGAGGCAGGAACACAGCTTGAAGGCAAAATGGGCATCGGGCCTACGCACCCTGAGGTCTCACCTCTTATCTGGAAAACCATACAGGAAAATAAGATCACCCTCGAGGGTCTGCTCGACGTCTATCATAAAGCCGGCGGCAAAATAGACCCGGAGCTGAACGACATCGTGCGGCAGATCCGCTTTCCGATCGAAAAAGAATACGGCGCCCTGGCAAAAGCGGTGATTCACGACAAACCGGCAATCGTTTCAAAAGAGGATGTGGGCCATGAGCTCACCGATATCCGCCTTCGAAACCTGGGCATGAGTCAGTTTGCCGTCGTGCCCTTGAGGGGAAAACGAAGCGTCATCGGAATACTAACCGTTGACAATATCAGCACAAAAAAAGAGCTGAACGACCAAGACCTAAGAAGAGTTCTGATGCTCGCCAATCACGCGGGGCTGGCGCTTGAAAACGCAAAAACCTATAGCGAAGTCGTTATCACTTCTCAGCAGGATTCCCTGACAAAACTTTGGAACCACGGCCATTTCCAAAAATTACTGCAGGACTGTCTGAAAGACGCGAGGCTCAATAAGAAGAGCTTGAGCTTAATCGTCTTTGACGTGGATGATTTCAAGGCCTATAACGACAACTTCGGTCATCAGGCGGGCGATAAGGCGCTCGACCAAATCTCAGCCATTTCAAAAACAGTGATGAGACGCCACGACTACCTGGCACGCTACGGCGGCGAGGAGTTTGCCGCGGTGCTGCCTTCCACCACAAAAGACGAAGCGCTGAAACTCGCCGAACGCTTGAGAGAGGCGGTCGAAAAAGAAACTACCAGCACCCGCCAGACCGTGATCCCGAAAAAAATCACCGTATCCATAGGCGTAGCCACTTTTCCCGAAGACACGGAAGACAAGGAAAAGCTTATTTTCTGCGCCGATGCCGCCTTGTACGAAGCCAAGCGGAGCGGCAAAAATAAGGTGCGACCCTACCGAACGCCCTCCGCGGCTTAAAGACGTTTCGTTTAAACGGCTACGGCCTCTTCTGAAAAGCGCACCGAGACAATCTTACTCACCCCTGTCTCGGCCATCGTGATCCCATAAAGGGCATCGGCTAAATTCATTGTGCGCTTGTTATGCGTGATCAGGATAAACTGCGAGCCAACGATGAATTCTTTTAGGACATTGCAAAACCGATCGACGTTCGATTCGTCCAGCGGCGCATCGATTTCATCCAACACGCAGAAAGGGCTCGGTTTAACCTTAAAAATAGCCATTAAAAGCGCAATGGCCGTCATCGCTTTCTCGCCGCCCGAAAGAAGCGAAATGCTCTGAAGCTTCTTCCCCGGCGGACGAGCTACAATCTCGATCCCGCTTTCCAACACGTCCTGATCATCGAGCAGAATAAGCTCGGCCGAGCCCCCGCCGAAAAGCAGGCGGTGATACTCCGAAAAATGCTTTTGAATCTTCGTAAACGTATCGATAAATAGCTCTTTTGTCGTCCGGTTGATTTTCTGTATGGCCTTATAAAGATCCTCTTTGGCCTTCGTCAGGTCCTCCTGCTGCTGGGTCAGAAAATCGAAACGCTGTTTCATTTCATCGCATTCTTCGATCGCCACGAGATTCACCGGGCCCATCTTATTCAACTTTTCCCGCTGGACCCCAATCGCCGCCTTGGCTTCTTCGAAATTAAAGGCTTCGTCCGAAGCCGCACCCTCTGCCTCCGCCAAAGGCGGATCCGCCTCCGGCGGAAAATCCACCTGATAGGCATTAAAGATTCTTTCTTTCAAACGGTCGATCTCATGCCGAAGCTCGGCATTCTCAAGTTCATAGGCATGGATCTCGCTTTGAGATTTTTTAAGAAAGGCCTGTCTCTGGGTTCTCTCTTTCTCAAGTCCTGCAAGCTTCGCCGATACCTCCTCACGCTCATTGGAAAATCTTTCAATTTTTCTTAAAATCTCATCCCGGGACAGGGAGAGCGCGGAAATCGCTTCCTCAAGTAAAACAATCTCAGATTCCAAGGCGGTTTTCTTCTCTGCCGATGCCTCCGTCTCCTGATTCAGGGACAAAAGCTGAGCCTCTTGGTTCGATCGCGATTCCAACACCCAATTCCTGTCCTTCTGGGCTTTTTCGCGCTCGCGCGCAGCATGCGCCTCTTGGGAGCGCGTTTGGGTCAAACGCACCAGGAGCGCTTCCCTTTCTTTGGCTTTGTCTTTCACCACGCCCTGAAGCGACAAAAGCTTTTCTTTTAAAATCTTTTCCTCTTCCATCAGCAAAAAAAGAGCCGACTCATGTTCTTTTTCACTTCTCTTGAAGCCGATCTCTTCTTCAACGAGGTCCTCTGTCTCACCCGAAATCAGAGACAGCTTCTCTTCAAGTCTTTGTTTGGTGTCCTCTAAAATTTTGCGCTGGCTTTCCGCGTCCTTCAATTGCCCTTGGATTTTAACCACTTCTTCCGTGAAGGTTTTTATTTCCGTGTCCAGCCTCGCCTCTTCCTCCGCGCCCAGGATTCCCGCAAAAGTTTTTAGAATATTCATCAGTTTGGACTTGAATTCGCGCACGCAAGTCTCAAAACGGCCGCGCAGCGACGTGGGGTCGGCGGCGGGGACTCCGCCAAATAGGGGTCCGCTCCCCGCCTCTTCAATTTCTTTCAGAAACGACTCCTCTTCACGTTTTAATCTTTTGAGTCTCGAGGCAAGCGCGCTCTGTTCCGCATGGATCTTTGCAAGACCGCTCTGATGATGCGCGCGCTCGTTCGCGATATCCAGAAGCCGGGACTTCGTTCCTTCCTCTTCAGCCAAGGATTGATTCACGGATGTTTCAAGAGCGTTGAAATCCGCTTCCACGGAACTTAAGAAAATACGGCCATGGACATCTTCCTTCTCGGTGCGCTGATACTCCGAGTTCATTTTTTCAAGCTCAAGAGCCAATTCCCCGATCCGTTTTTTCACAAGCTCCATCTGCTTCAAAAGGCTCTCGCGCCTTTCGAAAAACTCGCCGACACGCTCACGGTTTAAAGAAATCCGATCTCGGTTTTTCATCATCTCGGCATCGGCCAACATTTCTTCGCCTTGAGCCGCCTTCAAACGCTCCTCCACCGCATAAATCTCGTTTCTTCCATTGGCACACTCAGTTTCCGTTTCCTCGACGCGGGCCAAAAATTCATTTTCCTTCTGTTTTAATTCCTGAAGGCTTGTCTCTTTTGTTTTTCGCTCGTGCTCAAAAAGCAAAAATTCCCTTGAGGCAGTCGCAAGTTCCAGATTTTTTAATTTCTCAAACTCAACTTTGTAATTTTCGGCTTTTTTTGCCTGGCGCTCCACCGAACCGATCTGGCGTTTTACTTCCTGGATGATATCGTTGATACGTAAAAGATTGTTGTCGGTGATCTCAAGTTTGCAAAGCGCCTCTTTTTTCTTCGATTTGTATTTGGTGACGCCGGCTGCCTCTTCGAAAATAGCGCGCCGATCCTCGGGTTTCGAATTTAAAATGATATCCATCTTGCCCTGCTCCAGGATGGAGTAACTGTCCGTCCCGATGCCGGTGCCCATGAGGAGTTCGCTGATGTCTTTCAGGCGTACGAGGTTTTTGTTGATTAGATATTCGCTTTCACCGGAGCGGTAAAGCCGCCGCGTGATGGTGACTTCCTCGAAATCAATCGGAAGGATTTTGGATTCGTTGGATAGGGTGAGAGAAACTTCGGCAAAATTCACAGGCTCTTTGGCGGATGAGCCGCTAAAAATTACGTCTTCCATACTCGCGCCGCGCAGAGACTTGGCGCTTTGCTCACCCAATACCCAACGGATGGCGTCGGCAATATTGGACTTGCCGCAACCGTTGGGGCCGACAATCGCCGTGACCCCCGGCTCAATGTGAATCGTGGTTTTTTCGGGGAAAGATTTAAAGCCTATGAGTTCGAGTTGTTTGAAGTACAAGCGTGCCTTTTTTTGTCATTGCGAGGAGCGCTAGCGACGAAGCAATCCCCCTTATAGGAGATCGCCACGCCCCGTCTTCGACAGGGCTCGCGATGACTAATGGCTGTTAAATCCAGTAAATCCTAGTTTAATTAGAATAACACGCTTGGGGGGCTAAGTCAAGAAAGGTACTATATATTGTGTAAAAACAATGAGTTAGAAGGCCAGAATATTGTACCCACAGTCGACAAAAAGGATCTCGCCGGTGATGCCGCGGCTTAGGGGGCTGAATAAAAAGAGCGCGGTGTCGCCGACTTCTTCGGGTTCTGTGTTTCTCTTAAGCGGCGACTTCTCACGTGCCGCTTTCAAGATGTCTGAGAATCCGGAAATCCCGCGTGCGGCGAGCGTGTTGATGGGGCCGGCAGAAATCGCATTGACGCGGATATTTTTTGGGCCTAAATCGTAGGCGAGGTATCGGACGCTGGCCTGTAGCGCCGCTTTCGCCACTCCCATCACATTGTAGCCGGGCGCCACGCGCTCGCCCCCAAGATAGGTAAGCGTGACGATACTGCCGCCGCCCTTTTTCTCCATGAGCGGCGCCGCTTTTTGGGCAATCAGAGTGAGCGAATAAGCACTCACACCGAGCGCGGTGTCAAAACCCTCTTTTCTTGTTTTAACATAATTTCCTTCCAAGTCTTCGGCTTTTGCGTAGGCCACGCAATGCGCCACGAAATCGAGCCCGCTCCAAGCCTCGTCTATCTTTTGAAACACCGCGTCGACTTGCGCCTCTTCGGTGACATCACACGGCAAAACAAGAGAATCTTTCAAATGGCCCGCAAGCTCTCGGACATTCTCCTCAAGTCTTTCTCCCTGAAAAGTGAACGCCAGCGTCGCCCCCTGGTCCGCGGCCGATCGCGCAATAGCCCAGGCGATGCTTCTCTTATTGGCAACGCCCAGAATTAATCCTTTTTTGCCTTCGAGCAGTTTAGACATACATATCCTTCTTCGGTAACGTAAGGCGTTCTTCGGTGACGATGCCCGTTTCGTAGTTCGGTGACGTCTGACGTTGCCGTTTACCAAAACGGGCTTCGTAGCCGTCACCGCTAAACGTAACCTTCATCCTCTAAACCTTTTCACAATAATGGATGTGTTATGGCCGCCGAACCCGAGCGAATTGGAAAGGCAGGCCTCAACCTTGGCTTTTCTTGCTTCATGCGGAATATAATCTAAATCACATTCAGGATCGGGATTCGTCCGATTGATCGTCGGGTGAAGCGTTTGGTGTTTGATCGATAACGCGCAGGCGACAAATTCAATCCCCCCGGCCGCGCCGAGCGTGTGCCCCGTCATGGATTTTGTGGAACTCACCGGCACTTTTTTGGCATAGTCCCCGAACACCTTTTTAATCGCAAGTGTTTCTATTTTATCATTAAGCTCCGTGGAAGTCCCATGCGCGTTGATATAGGAAATTTCTTCCGGCTTCATGCGGGCATCCTTCAAGGCAAGTCTCATGCAATGCGTTGCGCCCTCGCCGTCGGGCCGCGGGGCTGTCATGTGGAAGGCGTCGCCATTCAGACCGTATCCCGCCACCTCTCCGTAAATGTGAGCGCCGCGGGCTTTGGCATGTTCGAGCTCTTCCAGGACCACAATGCCCGCTCCCTCGCCCATCACAAAACCATCTCTGTCCTTGTCAAAAGGGCGCGAGGCGGCTTTGGGATCGTCGTTTCTCTTTTTTGACAACGCTTTAAGCGCGCAAAAACCGCCGATGCCCAAAGGCGTAATGCAGCTTTCGGTGCCCCCAGCTATCATGGCTTTGGCTTGCTCATGCTGAATAATCCGGTACGCTTCGCCGATCGCGTGGGTGCCCGTCGCACAGGCAGTGACCACCGCGAGATTCGGGCCTTTTAAACCCAAAAGAATGGAAACCCACCCCGAAGCCATATTGATGATGAGAAGCGGAATCATGAAAGGAGAAAATTTCTCAGGGCCCTTGGTAAGATAAATCGAATGGGTTTCTTCAACGATACGCAGGCTGCCAATGCCGGAGCCGATCAAGACGCCGACCTCGAATGGATCTTCCTTACCCATGTCGAGGCCTGAATCGGCAAACGCCTCCTTCGCGGCTGTCACCGCAAACTGGGTGAACTTCTCCATTCGCTTGGATTCTTTCGGGGGAATACTGTCTTTCGGCTCGTAATTTTTGACTTCACCCGCGATGCGGGCATCAAACTGGTGGGGATCGAAAGTGCTTATCTTGTCAACACCGCTTTTTCCGGCGATGAGCGAATTCCAAAAATCATTTTTATTGTTGCCAACCGGAGAAACGACTCCGACGCCGGTAACAACGACGCGCGGGTAAGGCATAAAGTTTTACTTGGAAGTCTTGGATGCCTTTTCCTCGACATAACGCACGGCTTCGCCGACGGAGGTCATTTTTTCGGCGTCTTCGTCAGGAATTTCAATGCCAAACTCTTCTTCCAAAGCCATCACCAGTTCCACCGTGTCCAAAGAATCTGCTCCGAGATCATCTACAAAAGACGCGGAATCCGTCACTTCTTCCGGCTTGACACCCAACTGTTCCGCTATGATTGACTTCACTTTTTGCGCGACTTCGGCCATTTATTCCTCCTTTTACATCACCATGCCACCATCGACGGTGATCACCTGACCTGTTATAAAATTGCCCTCTTCCGACGCCAAATAAAGTGCCGCTTTGGCGACATCCATCGGTTTTCCAAAAAAACCGACAGGGATATCTTTTAAAATTGCGTTTTTTGCTTCCTCGCTTAAAGCCTGTGTCATTTCCGTGTCAATAAAACCCGGGGCAATGGCATTCACGCGCACGTTGCGCGAGCCAAGCTCCTTGGCCGCGGATTTCGTGAGGGCGATAACACCGGCTTTTGACGCGGCATAATTGGCCTGCCCCGCGTTTCCCGTCAGGCCGATCACCGAGGCGATATTGATAATTTTTCCGGACCGCTGCTTCAGCATAATCTTCGAAGCAGCCCGCATGCAAAGAAACGTGCCCTTCAAATTGGTGTCCAAAACCTCATCCCAATCCGCTTCGGTCATGCGAAGCAAAAGTCCGTCTCTTGTCACGCCCGCATTGTTGACGAGTATATCAACTCGCTTATATTTGTCAAGGGTTTTGTCCAGAAGATCCGTTGTTTTTTGGGCATCTTTCACGTCCATCGCAAACACAAGCGGCGCGTCGCCGGAAAACGCGGCTATCTCCTTGGAAACAACCTGCAAGAGCGCCTCGTCTCTGCCGGCAATCGCGAGTTTGGCGCCTTCTTTGGCGAACAAAAGCGCGGTCTCCCTGCCGATACCGCGCGTGGCGCCGGTCACTACGGCCACTTGACTCGCCAGGCGCCCTGGGTTCACTTCAGATCCTCGTCATCCTGAAGTGCCGAAGGCACCGCATGGAAATCCTCCAAAGCACTCAGAGAATAAGTTTGAAGGGCAGGGTCTATTTTTTTTAAAAGCCCTTTCAGCACTTTTCCGGGGCCGAATTCAATGAACGTTTTAATTCCCCGTTTAATCATAAAACGCATGGAGTCCTCCCAAAGCGTGCGATGATTCATCTGCCAGATAAGATTTTGCTTGATCTTTTCCGGCTCCTCTTCCACGAACGCGGTTAAGTTGCTCACCACCGCAATCCTCGGTTTTTGAATCGCCACGCCTTTAAGCGCCTTCTCGATACGATGACAAGCCGGCTCCATACAGCTTGAGTGAAAGCCCCCGCTCACGTCGAGCGGCAACACCTTTTTGGCGCCCGCTTCCCGCAGCTTCTCAATCGCGTCTTCCACGTTCTTTTTTAAGCCGGAAATAACGATCTGCCCCGGCGCGTTTAAATTGCCGACTTCGGCGCCTGTGGCCTTGCAGACTTGTTCAACCACAGGAAGATCAAGCCCGAGCACCGCCGCCATGAGCCCCGGCCGCTCAAGCGCCGCCTCGTCCATGTACTGGCCGCGCGCCCGGACAAAACGTACCCCCTCGTCGAAGGAAATCGCACCCCCCGCGCAGAGCGCCGTCGCTTCGCCCAAGCTTAAACCCGCGGCGAATTTCGGCGCGAATTCTCTGGCTCTCGGATGATTTTCAAAAAATTCGAAGATGGCCATGCTGACCACAAAAATAGCAGGCTGTGAATAGCGAGTCTGGGTCAATTTTTCAGGCGGGCCTTCAAAGCAAACGCCCCGGATATCAAAATCCAGAAGCTTCGCCGCGCGGTCGAATATTTTTTTCGAGACAGGCGAATTTTCGTAAAAGTCCTTGCCCATCCCGGTAAACTGAGAGCCCTGGCCTGGAAAAAGAAATGCGGTGTCTACCATTCAAGCACCACCGCACCCCAGACCAGGCCGCTCCCGAAAGTCGCCAACACCACGTTGTCTTTCCTTTTTATTCTTCCCTCCTTCAAAGCCTCGCAAAGCGCAATCACGCACGAAGCGCTGGACGTATTTCCGTATTTTTGAACATTGACAAAAACCTTCTCTTTCGGAAAATCCAGGCGCTCGGCCACCGCGTCGATGATCCGTTGATTGGCCTGGTGAGGAATAAAACAGGCCACCTCTTCTTTTTTCACACCGGCCTTCGACAAGGCTGTTATCACCGCGTCGGACATGCCGCGCACGGCGAGTTTAAAAACCTCCGCGCCGCTCATTTGAAGATAATGGGCTTTGTTTTTCACGGATTCCAGGTTCGCCGGGAATTTCGAGCCTCCCGCACAAATTTTAAGAAGCTCCGCATAATGTCCATCCGAGCCCAAGACGCTCGAAAGAATGCCGCCGGAGTCGGTTTCCTGCAACACCACGGCCCCCGCCCCGTCACCAAATAAGACACAGGTCGAGCGGTCGGTCCAATCAATGTAAGCAGAAATGAGATCCGCACCTATCACAAGCACCGTCTTATAGGTGCCGGTCTTGATAAATTGTTCGGCGGTGACAAGACCATAAACAAATCCGGCGCAGGCCGCGGCCAAATCAAACGCAGCCGCGTTTTTGGCACCGATCTTTTCCTGCAAAAAACACGCGCAGGAAGGAAGCGGCATGTCGGGCGTGGTCGTAGCCGCAATAATCAAATCTATTTCTTCCGGCTTGACGTGAGCGTTCTGAAGCGCCTCGAGTGCGGCGGGTGCTGAGAGGTCGCTTGTGCCGACACCCTTTTCGGCAATGCGTCTTTCAAAAATACCCGTGCGCGTGCGAATCCATTCGTCGCTCGTGTCCACCCTCTTCTCAAGCTCGCGGTTGGTGAGGATTTTTTCAGGGACGTAAAAACCCACGCCCTTTATTCCAACTCTTCGGCTCACTCTTTGTTGTTCCTCATCGCTTCAACGATATGCTGGTTAATTTCGTACTTCACGAATTCGGAGGCCACGCGGATCGCATTTTTGATCGCGCGCGCGTTCGACGAGCCGTGGCTGATGATGCAATTTCCGTCAATCCCCAGAAGCGGCGCGCCGCCGTATTCCGAATAATCCACTTCTTTTCGAAGCGCGTCAAAGGCGGGCTTCGCCAAAAACGCGCCCAGCATCGTCATCGCGTTTCTTTTGAGTTCCTGTTTTAAGAGTTTTCCGACCACGTCCGCGATGGATTCGGAGACTTTCAAAACCACATTGCCGACAAAACCGTCGCAAACCACGATGTCCACCCGGCCGTTGAAAATGTCACGGCCTTCCACGTTGCCGATGAAATGAAGCCGGCTTTTGTTCAAAAGCTGGTGTGCCTCCTTTATGTATTCGGTTCCCTTCGACTCCTCTTCCCCGATATTCAAAATGCCAATGGAAGGCCTGTTCTTCCTCAAAATATAGCGAAAATAAACGTCGCCCATGATCGCGTATTGGTAGAGATGAATCGGTTTGATGTCGATGTTGGCGCCGACGTCGATTAAAAATGACGGGGTGCCCAGGGTTGGAAAAACAATCCCAATTCCCGGCCTCTCAATGCCTTCCAAGAGTCTGAGTTTCAAGGTGCAAGCCACCACCGCCGCACCGGTATGTCCGGCCGTGACGATCGCGTCCACTACGCCTTCTTTAGCCAGATCCGCACAAATGGCTATCGAGGCGTCTTTCTTTTTTCGGATGGACACCGTCGCCGACTCATCCATTCGGATAAAACTGCCCGCATGATGAATGCTAATGTTTTTAGGCGCGTCTTTATATTTTTCAAGTTCGGAGCGCAGCAGGTTTTGATCGCCCACCAAAACGATTCGGGTGTCATTTCCCCGGGCGGCCAGGACAGCGCCTTCGACAACCGCTTGGGGAGCGTTGTCCCCGCCCATTCCGTCTATGGCGATTCTCACGCCCTTTTTTTCTTCTCTTCGGTTTTGATTTGAAGCACAGGACGCCCATTGTAATAACCGCATTTGGGACAGACTCGGTGAGACGCATGCGGAATACAATTTTCAGGGCCCAGCGGACAGTGGGGATCGAGTTGGGTTTGCATCGCAGTCATCCTGTCATGCGTGCGGCGCTTGCGCGTGCGCTGGTTCGAATGGCGTCGTTTCGGATTAGGCATTTTTATTCCTATGGTTTATGTGTCGGTCAATCGGTTTTACAATCACAGCGGCCGGTGTTCAGGTTCGTTCCGCAAAACGGGCAAAGTCCCCGGCAGTCGGCGCGGCACAGAATCCGTATCGGATGGTCCACGATAATTTCATCGCGCACATCCGAATCGATCGCGACGGAATCCAGGCCTTTGATATCATAATGAAGAGTGAAGTCTTTTTCAAATAGATTGTTAAAATCTCCCAGGCAAAGCGAACAGGTGAAATTCCTCTCCCCCTCCACATGCGCATCCACCGTCAGATCATTGCCCGATTTCCAAACTTCGACTTTGAGATGCAAAACACCCGGGAAATGCATCACGCCGATGTCCATGTCCAAATCCTCCGGGTGGAGCTCTTCCTCAAAAACACGATTCTGATTGTTTTTGACATCACCTAAAACAATTTTCATTGGAAGAATTAGCGCCGGATCTGTCCGTATTTTTTCTGGATCGCTTTCGACACAAACTCCGGCACAAAAGAGCGGATGTCGCCGCCGAGCCTGGCGATTTCCTTGATGTGCCGGCTTGAAATGTACGCGTAGGATTCATGGGGCATCAGAAAAATAGTTTCGACGTCACCTGCGAGTTTACGGTTGGTGAGCGCCATCTGGAATTCATACTCAAAATCAGAAAGCATGCGGACACCGCGTATCATCGCCGTCGCTTTTATCTTTCTGGCATAATCCACCACAAGCCCTTGAAAAGCGTCGACGCTGACGCGGCGCATTCCGCGCGTGGCTTCGCGTAAAAGGGCCACGCGTTCTTTCACCGAAAAAAGCGGCTCTTTCTCGCCGCTGTGGTGAGCCACCGCTACGACCACCTCGTCAAAAACGCTGAGTGCCCTTTGAATCAAATCGATGTGACCGTAAGTAACCGGGTCAAATGTCCCCGGATAAACGCCACGGGTGTGTGCAGCTTTCATTGGGGTCATTATAGTGAAAGCCTATGTTATAATCAACCCCCATGAAATCGCGCCGCCGCGTCTCTTTCAAATTAATTCTTTTGACGGTCTTTTTTCTCTCCGTCTTCGCCGGCTACCTTCACTTTGGCCTTCTGCCCGGCCGTTTGAAAAACCGCGCAATCGCCTGGATTCAGGACGCCACCGGCAAAAAGGTGCGCTTTGACAAGCTTCTTTTTCTTCCATTCCGAGGCTTAAGCTTTTACAACATCAAGGTCATGGACGAAAAGAGCGCGCTTCTTTTTTCCGCACGCAGGCTTTCGGCCAATGTCAAGCTCCTGTCTTTTCTTCGGGATAAGAAAATCATCTTTTCAAACTTGGAGCTCGACACGCCACTCTATGATTTTCTTTTGGAGCCCGCGAAGCCCGAGAAAGAAGCGCCTCCTTTAAAAACTAAAATTTCGGGCCAAATCCCGGTCCCGGTGATTCCTGAAAAAAAGAAACTGGACCTGCCGGAAAATGTTTACCTTGAGCAGATCCATATCGTGAACGGCCGCGTGACCGTGCGGCAACGGAGCCGCTCGGGCGTTTTGGAGAACTTAAGCGCCATCAACGTCCGCATGGGGTTTGAAAAACCACCGGAGCTTAAATTTGATGGTTCTTTTAAAGTGGGAAATCAAAATTATGCGGCCGTGACGCTCAAAGGCCGCTGGAACCTTGAAAAGGCCAATTACGAATTTTACCTTGAAACTAAAGCCGACAAAATCCCAGCCTGGCTTTTGGATTATCAGAAAAATAATTTTGTGATTCTGAAAAACGCCCGGGTCTTGCTAAACACTCATTTAAAAAGCGTGGACGAAGAAAGCGTGCTTTTTCACACCGAGGCAGGCTTGAAAGAAGCGCGCTTGGCGCTGAAACAAACGGAATACTCCGGAAACATGACGATGGACGCGGACGGCGTTTTTAACTTCCCCCGCAAATCCTTTGACCGTTACAAAGGCACTTTGGAACTCGAGAAAGTGGACGTTTCCAGCCTCACACCCGAAATCCGCCGCCTTGAAAACGTCTCAGGGAAAATTAATTTCGAGCCGGACCTTTTGACGCTGGATTCGGCGAGCGGCCGCTTTGGGAAGCTGCGATTTGAAGCCAGCGGCAGCCTCAAGTCTTTTAAGGAGTTCCTTTTTAGCGCGACGGTTCAAAGCCGCTCCGATGTTCAAAGCGTTTTGTCTCTCTTGCCGCCCGCACAGAAAAAATTCCTTCAGGGCTTTGAGGCCGGGGGTTCCTGCGCAGCCTCCACCACACTGCAGGGCTCCTTAAAAAATCCCTCGGGAATAAAAATCGGGCATGAGCTTGTGATTTCCAACGGTTTCATGAAAAACTCCTCAAAAAAAATCAACCTCACGGATGTTTCCGGCAAGTTAACTGTGGATGAGGCGGGAATCCATATCGCAAAAAGCCGTTTCACCGCGGACAAAAAAACGTTCGGCGTGTCTATTTTTATCCCCAAACACAAAGAGACGCCCGGTGAATTCAATCTCGAGTCCGAAGAATTCAGAATCGCGGGACGCTATACCTTCGATCACGAAACGGTGCTTCTCCAGCAGGCCAGCGCCGAAACCCAAGGCCTGCGCGCCAGTTTCCAGGGAAAGCTTTTCAACATTGAAAATCCTTTTCTGGATATCCAAGGAGAAACTGAAATTATCCTGGAGCAAATAAAACCCTTTCTGGCCGCGCACGCGCCGGCCTTGAAAGACGCTGGGCTCAGAGGCCGCTTGTCGGGTGTTTTCACTCTGAAGGGCCGTTGGAATGACGTGCTAAATTGGAACCTGAACATGGACGCCAAAAGCGACCGGCTTTTCATCCATGACAAAGTGCATTTGGACAACTTTGAAATCCAGCTTCGAATGGCCAACAGGATCGCCAACGTGCCCTACTACCACGTTTCCTTTTATGATGGGGTGTTGGGCGGCACGGTTTTCTTTGATCTCTCTCAAGGCACGCCTTACTTTGACGGCCGTGCCGTCGGGCAAAACGTGAACCTAAACGCGCTCGTGCACGACCTGGAGTTTACGCAAAAAAATTTCGCAGGGGTGTGCCTATTCCAAACCACGCTCAAAGGAACGCTAGGGCTCCCACAAACTTACACCGGCCAGGGTTCCGTCGATGTCCGCGAAGGAAATCTCTGGAAGACTTCGCTTTTCAAGCAAATGGGAGAATTGCCGTTTCTCAAAATCAGCGGATTGGACCTGGTAATCTTCCGGTCTTTAAGCGGTACCTTTCTGATTCAGGGCCAAAGAGTCTGGACGGACAATCTGCACATTTCAAGTCAGACGGTCAATGTGTCCTTGAACGGCAGTGTCGGCTTCGACCAGACACTGGACATGCTGATGTCCATTCAGTATTCCAGTGACGTGATCCAGGGCGCTTTTCAAACCGGCGGGCTAGTCCCTTTTGTGGTCCAACAAGCCGAGGACTTCATTTCTCAATATAAAATTTCGGGGACATTAAAAGAACCGCGCTATGAAAAAACGGGCATCCCGGGAAGCCGCGCGATCGGAAAAAAAGTGGGCAGTTTAATTCAAGCGCTGGTGAGATAAATACCGAAGAACCGCTTCCTTGGCGGCGCGAAGCGCTTTCCCGCGATGGCTGATTTTATTTTTGACGCGGGGCGAAAGCTCGGCAAATGTCTTTGAAAACCCGCGTGGAATAAAAACAGGATCATACCCAAACCCATTTTTGCCCTTGGAGCTATCGGCAATACGCCCGTAGCATTCCCCTTTCACCACCGCGACAAATTTCCCCCCATCATAAAGCGCCATCACACACACAAATTTCGCCCAGCGCGAGGAATTTGGTTTTTTAGCCAAAAGACGAAGAAGTTTTTTATTGTTATCATCGTAAGTACACCCCGATCCCGCAAAGCGCGCCGAATACACTCCAGGCCTACCGTTCAAAGAAAACACCGCCAACCCCGAATCATCCGCCAGCGTCAAAGTTTTTGTAAATTTCGCGTAGGTACTCGCCTTTTTTCTAGCATTCGCCTCAAACGTCTTCCCATTCTCCACCACTTCCGGGCAACGAGGAAAATCATTGAGAGATAAAACCCGAAACCCGCTTCCTTTTAAGAGCCTTTTAAGCTCACGGAGTTTATACTGATTCTTGGTGCCTAATACTATCTGTTTGGTCAATCTCATGCGAATACTCTACTCTTAGCCAGTGAATTCAACGATTCGTTTGGGCGCCCGGAAGCGTGTATTCAGCTCAGTCACTTGGTCCCGGTGATGGTTCCGGTGACACACACCGAATTACTGATTGAATTCGGTGTGTGTCACCGGAATTTGTTCAACCTTTATTTATTCGTAATGCGTCCACAACCGAATAATTTTAACCGTTCGCTCGCTCTTTAAAATCTGGTAAACCAAACGGTGGTGAATATTAATTCTTCGCGAATAAGCGCCTTCCAAATCACCGACCAGTTTTTCGTAAGGAGGGGCCGCTTGATAAGGGTTCTGTTTCAGAATCTCAAGCAAATCTTCGGCTTGTTTACGCAGGCCTGACGCAGCTAGTTTTCTAGCGTCTTTCTGGGCTTGTTTTGTGTAGACAAGCCGCCAACCTACCACTTGAGTTTTTTTGAGCAGGCGGAAACAGTAGTTTTAAGGCCCTGCCGAATGGATTCCCGCATACCCGGAATCGACAAGAGGTAAAGTGTCTCTTGAATCGCCCGCCAATCTTCCTCGCCGATCAGCACAGCGCTGCATCGTTTCCCCGTGATCTGTACAGGGTGATGGGTTTGAGAGGTCCTGTCCAAAAGTTTATACAAACCTTCGCGCGCTTTGCTCGCCGTTAAAGTGGTCATAAACGTCTCCTGATAAAAACGTACCACATTTCGTACGACTTGTCAAATGAGCGTGCATACCGCATACCGGACGCAGTCCGCCTAGGAAGCATTGGAACGGAATCTGCTTGGTATCAACCATCTCCTCCTGTAGACGTGATTCGCACACGTACTCGTTATCGCAATCTGGGGACATAGACTTAATTCTCCTGACCCCAACGATTAAGTTATGTGTCCCCCGATCATCATGAGCGACTACTATTTAGAGCCCTCGGACAAAGAAAAAATGGCCATTATTGATGTATCAAATCTGTTTGGGCAAACAAGCCGTTTAGGTTTAGGTGTTTAGGTGTCAGTCTTTGAATTTTGAATTATTTGCCCTAATGAGGCCATGTTTTTCTGCAATGTTTTGTCCCTAGAAAGTTGTGCTTCAAAACGTTTGATTGCATGGCTCACGGCCGAATGAGAAATATTAAAGCGCTTCCCTATCTGACCTTGAGTGATCCTGGAAAAGCGGCGGAAAGCGTAGATAGAAAAATTCCTGTCCTTGTCTTTGAGATGCGCGGCCACCCGATCCGCGGAAGCTTGAGCCAATTTCCGTCTGCCGGGATAGTCCTTGTTGGTCTTGGCGAGTATCTTTGGCTTTAGTTTCTCAAGGAAGCTCTCCGTTCCAACGACTAGACCCCCGATCGCCTGCCTGAAGGGATCGAAGGGCTTATCGATCCCCTCCAGCACGAAGGTTTTATACTCTCTCGGCGAGCGGAAGCTTTTCAGAGTAAATTCTTTACACAAGAAATCAGGAGCCTTGTCCTTGAGGAAATATCTCATGCTGGACCAACGGTAATCCTCGGGGGTTTTCACAAGCTTTGCTTTTACAGGGTTCAAATGGATGTAGCGGCTAAGCTGCAGGAAGTAATCGTCTTTGTCCACCAAAAGGGCTTTGTAGCGGCCTTGGAATAAATGGCCTGAGCGGTTGTGAGAACGATTGAAACGAACCGTGTAAAGCCCTAAGAGCCGCTTCATCGAATCGCATAGATTGGCGTTTGGGGTTTCAATGAGCATGTGAAAGTGATTGGGCATCAGGCACCAGGCATGGATCAGAAAATCATAAACCAAAGAAGTATCTTTCAGAATCCCCAGGAAGAACTCATAGTCCATCGCCGTGCGAAAGATTTCCTTCCGCTCATTGCCGCGAGAATAAACATGGTAACAAGCATTCGGATATTCAATCCGTAAAGGTCTAGTCATGCGCGTAAACTATCAAGAAACGGGCAGGATGTCAAGATTCAAAGACTGACACCTTAAAAAGACTGACACCTTAACACTTAAAGAAAATAATTGCGGTCCGTAAGAAGAGTTGCCTTTCTCTTACGCCGGTCTATCCTCCGGAAGCAGCTCAAGCCTGCAAAACCTCCCCCTATAATGAGTACATCCGATTCTCTAGTCATGATGAAAAATATCTGCTACGGCAGGTCAAAATGGATAACTTGGCTTGGATCTGTCATATTATTCTCCTTTAAATGAAAGTAGGGTGGCCAGGTTTGAAGACGTGCATCGTCCACAGGACCGCCTACAGTAAAATGGTAAAGGCTCTGAAAAGTATTATCCTGAAGTCCCATGATCTGATGCACGGGATCGTCAAAAAAGCATCCTATCCCTGTGCTCCGGACACCATGCGCTTCAGCCTCGAGGTAAAGCACCTGCCCGATCATTCCGCTTTCCCAGAAAAGATGGCGGTAAAGAAATGGCCACTCTTCGATCACCTGCTTGAACTTTGCAATCATACCCAAGGAGAAACTGCTGTCTCCGGCGATTTGTTGGTGACAGCTTGCAGCCGTTGCTTCTGACATCAAAAATCCCTCTCCAAGTAAATAAAGAGGCAAGCCACTGCTCGTTTTCCTCCACAGGAATTCAGGGCGGAATGAGAATTTTAGCAGTTCTAAATCCCTCTCGTCACGGACAAATAGATACAGGCCTGGGGTCAGCCCTGTCACACGATGAACGAACAAAAGAAGATGAACACGGACAGGCCCTAATTCAAAGTCAAAAGGCGCGCAATCCTTACGAGGCAATGTCTTATCCAGCATGGTCATAAACTGGTCTTCGGAAATGCTTGTGACGCCGTCAAATGCCACAGCGCTCCGCCTTTGGCGGATGATCCGTGCAGCCGTGAGTTCGGATCTTGCCTTATCCATAAAAGGTTTTTTGGCATCAGGCATTTTTTCTTGGCAGGTCACTGGTTTGCGGGTTGCTTTTGCGGCTTCGGCTATGATCTCCCAATTCACATGATCCGCACTCAGACGGTTGGGATTGCCCTGGAAGGGAAGCTCAGAAATACCGGATGCAAGTCCACTTGGAAGTTTTTTTGCAATTCCCCCGTCTCCGGAAGGATGGACGTAGCAAAGGGCCTCCGGATGCTCCTCTTCATGCTCAATCCAACGCGTCTTGTGAAATCCAAGCAGATGCTCGATATCCTCATCCGAAACTTCGCTTAAATGCGAAACCTTCCATCCAAGCAGATTCGCTGCAAAACTTGCCGAGGCAATCGCATGCCCCATATCATGGTTGCAATAGCGAAAGGCTCTTTCCCCGTATTTCCAGGCCTCACGCCAGAAAATACTCGTCAGTGCAAGAAGAAAGCCGCCTGAGTGGAAATGCGCCTTCATTTGCCTAGTCAGTTCTGCCGGTAAATTCGCCCGGCATTCCAGCGCATGCAGAAATGGGCTGTAGTGATAAATGCCCGGACCGCAGACGGTCTCTTCCGAGAGGATGACATAACTTTCCGTGGGATGAAGATTCCCGCTTGAAGGGTTCATCCGGAGCGCCCACCTTGCGTCCGAGATGGACTTCCACGCAGAAATGCCAAGGGCAAGTTCCAGAAAAAGGGAAAGATTCTGAAGGCTAAAGCTGCGAACAGGATTTCTCGTCCTTTCATATAAATCCATGTACGTTGCCTCAGGGTCTTTCTCAGCAAAAGGAAGCTTGAGTAAGCGTGTCCCTTCATAAAAGCGGAACGGATTGGGTTGCGTATTCCAGTCCAGGTATCCAAGCGACCTTGCATAACGGTCAAAATGATGCTTGGTTTCCTCATGATATTGAATAGTCATTTGAATAGTTGGATCGCTCTTTATCTTGGAAGATTCCTGAAAGAGACTTTCCTGAGGTTTAACTTTGCTTTCCATGCTCAAATAAAAACTTCCCGGGTCGGACAATTTCCTGGTATTGAGGAAACCTCTTTAGGAAATCGTCCGCAATAAATGGACAGCTGGGAACGATCTGGAATCCTTCTTTCTTCGCGTATTCAAAAGCATGCGTCAGAAGCTTTCCTGCTATTCCCTGATTCCTAAAAGGATCCGGGATATAGACGTGATAAAAATCCAGGATTTTTTCATGCCTGGCATATAGGAGCACCGCATGATAAGACCCAAGATCAATGCGGAACTCCTGCTTTTTCGAATCGTGTACGATGGTCATATTAAATTTTGATGAGGACATCGTCATTAAGCTCCGTCATCTCCTATCGCTTCGACCGGGCAACCGTCTTTGGCTTCCTTGCAAAGAGCCTCTTCTTCTGGAGTCTCCGGCTGTTTCTTCAGAAAAGAATAACCGCCACTCTGGTTCCGATCATAATTGGCTGGCGCTGTCTGTCGACACAAATCGCAGTCGATACATTGTGTATCAACATAAAAGCGTCCCGGCGCGTTCTCCGCGTATTTATTTGCTTTATCTGCCATGACTTCCTCCTTAGTTCATATTAAATTTCAATCAGGATATCGTCCCCTTCGACTTTGACGTTGTATTTTTTCTGGGTGACACCGGGAGTTGTCATGCACTCACCGGTTTTGACATCGTATTGCCATCCATGCCACGGGCAAGTCACCTGCGACCCGTCCAATTCTCCCTCGCCCAAGGGCCCTCCTCTATGCTTGCAGGTGTTTTCAATCGCATGAAAAGTACCGCCAACGTTAAAAAGAGCGACAGCGTTCCCCGCAAGAGTTACCGCTTTGCCATGACCTTCCGTAATATCAGCCTTGCCCGCTGCTTTGATAAAATTTCCCATGGGTTTTCTCCTTTTATGTTGTTATAAGCATGCTACGATTTACCTTGTCCTTCAAAGGCTTTTTCAAGCATCCTCTTCAGTTCACCAGAATCACTTAATTCATGCGCGATATCGCTTCCGCCCACGAGCTGGCCATTGATAAAAAGCTGCGGGATAGTCGGCCACTTTGAATACTCCGGCAGGCTGGCGCGGATATCCGGATTGGCAAGCACATCAATAGCTTTGTACGGATACTTGTAATCGTTCAGGAGCTCAACAGTTGCCGCGGAAAAACCACACTGGGGGGCTTCGGGGGTCCCCTTCATGAACAGCACAACCTTATTGCTTTTGATCTCATCCTCAATACGCTTCGTCACATCTTGCTCTGTCATCAGTTTCCTCCTTGAGTTTGAGTTCCTTTGGAACCCTCCACACCCATTCCCTCCCATTCTTTGACAGTAAAGGCCTTGATCCCAAGGGCGTGCACGGAATCACTCTTGTCTATTCCAAGGGTTTCATACACGGCCTGGTGACATTCCAGCAGGCCTTTCCCTTTAAAATAATCCGAAACCAGGATCAGTCTGTAATGACCACCTCCGGATTTGCTTGCTTCCGGGTGCCCCTCGTGCTGATTACTTTCATCCAACACTTCAATAAAATGCGGCGAAAACCTTTTGGATAAAACATCGCGGATTGTCTCTGAATTCATTTTTTATGTCCCCGTCATGCGCACCATGATATTAAATATTAAAGATACCGGCGAAGTACCTCGGACATCATCTCCTGATTCCATGGGGGGTCAAAAACCATCTCCACATTCGCCTCTTTTACTCCCGGAACCATCAGCACTTTATTGCGGACATCCTGCGTTAGCGCATCGCCCATTCCGCACCCCGGCGCCGTAAGCGTCATCTTGATATTCACCCTGTGTCCATCCTCCCCGGCAGGAGTTAATTTGCATTCATAGATCAAGCCGAGGTCAACAATGTTATGCGGGATCTCCGGGTCATAACACGTCTTGAGCTGAACCCAGACCATCTCCTCCACAGATTTCCCTCCTGCCTGGGATAAAGGGGAAGCAGGTATCTCTTTACCGAGGGCATCCGCATCCTTACCTGCAATCGATACCATATATCCCTGTTCTATTATCACCGTGAAAGTTCCTCCCAAGTCCTGGGTAATCTGAACGCCTGTACCTTTCTGAAGTATTAAGGGAGTCCCGTTTGGAACCGCAGTTGCTGCGCAATCACGGTTAAGAACAATACGATCTCTCTTTTCAGCCATTGTTTGTTCCTCCATTAACTGTGACTAGCTTTTTGAGCGTTTCCTCCCAAAGCATCTCACGCACGGGTTCAAGATCAAATTCGATATGCCGTTTCACCTCCCCGTAGAACCATTCGATTCCTCTTTCTTCAATCAGATACTTCATCCGGCCGCGCATCCGGTTTTCCCGATTTCCGTAATCACGCTGGACTTTAATGATGCCTTCTACAACGGGCAGGATCCTTTCCTTATCTACATAGCCCAGAGGCTTGGCGAGAATCGGGTGGGTTTCAGGCTTGTTGTGTGTCATGGCGAGGCCACCGCCAACAAGAACGTTGAATCCGGAAAGATCCCCGTCCTGCCCGATTACGGCCACGAGTCCGATATCATGCGCATAAATATCCACGCAGTTATCGCCTAAAAAAGCATCCGAAATCACACTCGCATACTCCTGGATGCGGGCTTTGTTACGATCCTTAAACGGGGCCGGGCACGTCACAACATTTCTCTCAACATCCCCGCAGGCACCTAGTGTTGTGATAAGCTGTTGGTTCAGTGCGCTCATCGTTGCCTTCAGGTTTTTTTTAATGACACCATGAAACTGAATGCCCTGGCGGGTCGTGATCCTGAGCGACTCGTGGCCAAAACGGTCAGCCAACTCATCCATTTTGAGGTACTGATCCGCTGTTACCCTTCCTCCCGGAATTTTCGTACGGATCATGAACATGTAATGCTTTTCCTTGCCTTCCCGCGTCAAGGCCTGCCGCATGTCCCGGTCATCCTGCTGGTACATCCCGTGAAATTTCAGAGTATTTTTGACAGAATCATCAAAACGGGACGTATCCTGGGCAAGCTGCTCCCTGATGGTTCCACGGAGATAGAGACTCTTTTCCTTTTCAATCTCTGCTTGCGATACTTTCTTTTCCATAACTATCTCTTCAAAAAATATTAGGTTCACCGCAGCCCGCATTACCAAGAAATTGGTCTACAGTCTTATTTGTATTTTATTCTTGAATTTTTATAAAGATGTATTTATAATACTCTTTAAGATACCAGAAAACCATAGACCAGACAAGGAGAAAATAATGAGGTTGACTAATTTTTCGGATTATTCCCTAAGAGTCCTGATCTATCTGGCCGTCAAAGAGGAAAGATCCTCCATCGCTGAAGTAAGCCGGAACTTTAATGTCTCCGAGAACCACCTCATGAAAGTGGTCCATCGCCTTGCAACGCTTGGTTATGTTCAGTCGACTCGCGGGAAAAGAGGCGGGATTCAGCTCGGTATGGATCCCCAAAAAATCAACCTGGGGGAGATTATCCTTGAGCTGGAGCCAGACTTTCATATAGCCGAGTGCTTCAATGAAGCGAGCAATCACTGCAAGATTTCGCCGGTATGCCAGCTCAAAAATGTTCTTGATGAGGCCAAGAAGGCGTTCCTAAGGACTCTTGGGAAATACAGCCTTGCGGATATCGTTAAAAACAGAAACCAACTGGTAAGTACACTTTGTACTTCCTGAAAAACAAAAACCAAACGGAAAAGGAGCTGAATCATGAGCCTGAAATTAGGAAGCATTGCACCAGATTTCACTCAGAAATCAAGCGAAGGTGAGATTCATTTTCATGATTACATCAACGGGAGCTGGACGGTATTGTTTTCACACCCTGCGGACTTCACACCTGTGTGCACAACCGAGCTCGGACGGGTTGCCCGGCTGAAGCCTGAATTTGGAAAACGCGGCGTCAAAGTGCTCGCTCTTTCAGTGGATACCGAGGAAGCTCACCGCGGATGGATCCCTGACATTAACGAAACCCAGAGCTGCACGGTTGATTTTCCCATTCTTGCGGATCATGACCATAAGGTCTCAAAACTTTATGACATGATCCATCCGGAATCCCTGGATAAGATGACGGTCCGGACCGTTTACATCATCGATGACAAGAAAAAGATCCGGACCATGATCACCTATCCAGCCTCCGCAGGGAGGAATTTCGATGAAATCCTGAGAGTGATCGATTCCCTTCAGCTCACAGACAAACACATGGTTGCCACCCCCGTAGACTGGAAACAGGGTGAAGACGTGGTAATAGCACCGTCACTTCAGGATGAGGACGATTTGAAAAAGCGGTTTCCAAAAGGGTATAAAAAACTGAAGCCCTACCTGCGGATGACGCCACAGCCCGGAAAATAAATTCTGATTGACCTAAAAGAGGGCCGCAGGAAAATAAAGGTATCAGATCCTTTTGTGAAGTGCCTTGAAAACGAGGGTGTCCGGTATGTTTTTGGTGTTCCCGGAGAAGAAATCGAGGATCTCCTGTTCTCACTCGAAAAATCATCCATTCAATTTATTGCCACGCGGCATGAGCAAGGGGCTTCCTTTATAGCCTGGAAGATGTCAACGGAAGCCAGACAAAGGCCTTTGGGTGTTTCCAGTGGTATCCGGAGCCTATTTTTGGGCGTTCAAAGCTTAGTCTTCCCTTTGAAAACAAGAGACTTACGTTAACGTACCCCCCAGATTTTGTGCTTGTGGGTGGATAATTTCATCTTGTTTAGCATGGGTTCAGTATATTTCGGTTTGTTATGCCAAGTCAACGACTTACCTCAACCTGTTCTTCGGTTTGATTTGTTTTATTTGGGGTTGATTGTGGCAAGAGTGTTATCAAGCTGTTATCACGAAATGATTGGTCTAAAACGCCCGAAACTCGCCCATAGTCCTCAGGTAATACGTGGTGATAAATATCGCCTGTGATTTGAACTGATGAGTGGCCTAGGTGCTTCGATACGGAAGCAAGGTCTATTCCCCTACTGAGAAGCCATGAAGCGTTCGAGTGGCGTAGGTCATGCGGTCTGATACGCTTGATTCCTGCTCGTTCTAGACTCGCCACAAGAACTTTCCCTAAAGTTGAGCGGTCGTGTGGATTGCCTCTCGACGTCGCAAAAATAAGGCCATATTTGTTAGGGACTGATGCCTCTTTGTGTCGTATCAAAGCTGCCTTGAGTCCTGCGATCATAAATACCTTTCGCACTCCATCGGCGCTCTTCGGCTCTTGAAATACCCATGTCGCCTTCATTCCATATTTGCCCGGAGGCCCAAAGAAGACATTTCGTTGTATGTGGATGAGGTTACTTCTAAAATCTACATCCTTCCACATAAGGGCGGACAACTCTCCGATGCGGCATCCTGTTGTAAACATCGTAAGAAAGATTGTCCGATGAGGTTCAGAGCAATGCTCTAACAATGATCCTGCTTCCTCTGTCGTGAGAAATGAGCCTGCGGACTTCTGAACGCCCTTACACCGCTCAATAAACTCTACAGGATTTGTTTTGCAGAAGTTAAGCCTAACCCCATGTCTAAAAATGGAAGTAAGCTGGGTAAGGACAAAGTTGGTGCTACGAGAGGACAGTTTCTCTTTCAGCTTTAATTTTAGACTCTCTATCTCGCTTCTTGTTACTTGGCTTGCGATTTTCTTCCCTAAGAATGGCAGGATATGACGGTCTAGCCTGTTTCGGTATGCCCATAGAGTACCTGGCCGTCTTTCATCCGACTGTTTCTGCTCATACCATTTTTCAGCCAGGTCTTTAAAGAGAATGGTTTTCATAGTCTCAAACGAACCTGTGGTGGCTATCTCGGATTTAACATTTAATAAATACCGCTCGGCGTCTCGTCTGTTGGTGCCTATTGTTTTCAGTACCTGCTTGCCATTCACCCGAAAATGTACAGCATAGGTCGCCGTACTATGCTTACATGCCTTTATCGGACTGCCTTCTTTATGACACTGCCCGCATCGTTTAACTATAGCCATCGCTAGCCCCCTTAACTGTTAACGTTCGTTAACATATATTAGCACAGCTTTAGCTATTGCTCAACTCAATTAATGCTGCTATTACCTTCTCCTTTTGGAAACGTAAATGACGCTTTCCAAGCTTAATGAAAGGTATTGTCTTCTTACTAGTGTGACTGTAAAGGAAACTTTTAGTTACCTTCAAAACAGCTGCCATTTCATCAATCGTTAAAAGTTGATCATAGTTCATATCCAAAATAACCTCCCTTCTGCGTGTTTTTTGTTACAGCCGACTCCTAGGGGTCACGCTCTGCTTCATTGAGCTTCCTTCTGCTCCTTTAAACTTTGGCGGGTCTTTTCCATTTCCTGGGCTATCTGGAGAAGCTTTTGGGCTGATTCCAAGTCCAAAGAGAAGCCAGTGCCGCCAGCGGCGAGGTTGGCATTGTTAATAACGGTGACGGGCTTGCCATCTAAGAGGCCGCAGATTTCAAAGACCAGTTTTGCCGCCGAAACATCCCCTTCCTCGGCCTTTGAAGCTACTGATCGAAAGATATTGGGAAGCCTCCCGCCCAGGGATTGGAGCGCCAACCCGTTGACGGTTTCATGCCACGACGGAAGATGTTGCCATTTGTAGAGCGTTCGGGGCGAGATGCCCAAGGCACATGCTTTCTCGGCTTTTGTGCGGCTATCGGTCGGGTCTACAAGTAGCTCGATAAGTTTTATTTGCTTTGGTGACCACGGAATAAGTGAATTAATCTGCATTTTTAATTTCACTTTCTTCGCATAATTCGCTTTTTTCGCCTTGGCGACTAATTATTTCTTCGTTCGCATTTTTCGCTTCTTTCGCCACAGCAACCCAGATTTCTTGAGGACGCCCACCCGTGGTTTCCGTTTTCATGTCCGCTAGCCCAAGCTCCTGCAGAACGCCTAAAGCCCGTGGTATTTGACCAGGAGAAGCATGTCGGCCAAAAAGGTTGCTTATTTCAGTCCGTGATAAACCCTTGGGGCTGGAACGAAGAGCGGAGAGGATCGTATCGGCCACAGGATCGCCGAAGCTGTCTCCAAAAATATAAGAAACTGAGGATTCAGCGTAATCCCATAGGGCGAGCGCCGCCCGAAGATGTTCGACTCGTATGGCGGTTGAACAGTCGAGAAGGGCATAAATGCATGCAAGCCTCATTACTTGGGCTTCGGCGCGCGCGGTTAACGCTCCGACAAGCCCTGGCGTTTCCTTTGAAAGACTCGAATATTTTTGCAGCCACAGTTCTTTGGCACCTTCGTTCCGTTTTAGCTCCCCAACCGTACGGGCAAATTTGACGGCATCATTCAACCTTTGAACTGTGGGAGCAAAATCAACTGTCTGGAGTTTGCCGCCTTCTGGCAGTTCTTTTGATCTTTGAACGCAAATCCATAAGAAGCGGTTGCCAAAACCGTTTGCTGCTTCCGTTCGGTTCATATAACGACACAGCTCAATTTTGGTAATGTGGGCAATGATTGAAATGTGAGCGTCTGTGGATTTTGCTGGAAAGTTTTTTGTTAAAGCTCTAAGCGTGCCGGTATCCCACGCCTGACGGACTAGCGCTGAGAGCGTATTCCCATCCCGCTCCAAGACTCGCAAGGTAGAGGCAAACTCTGCCTCAACGATGAGCAACCTTTTATCAAGAATTCCTTCGTCAACGATCACTTCTTCATAATCAATAACCCTTCCTTTGACTTTAATAGGATCTTTCCTTGTAATTTCATCACGAACAGCCCATATCAGACCTTCACCGCTTGATAAGCCGGATGGAGTTCTGTTAAGTGCCCAATCAGGATCGATGCTTTCAAAAAGGCGCTTTATTTGACCTAAGGATGAGCCTTTTCTCCCTTTTGCGGTCTTCCCCACCAACACCACAAACGTGTTCATAAAATGTCTGTCGGCTTCAGCAACAAAATGGGCAGTTCTGCCAATGACATTGCCAAACATTACGAGAGACTGAACTAACAATGCCGCGGGGTCAGCTTCGCTATGTGGCGTAATCAACCGAACAATATCTCCAGCCAAACCATAATAAGCCTCATCTCTGAGAGTTTTTGGCCACTTTTTTTCTGAGTGCTGGTGCGAATTAAGCGAATTAGGCGAAATAAGGCCAGAAGCGGGATAACGGTTGCAAATACCATTCACCTCCCGTTGTAATTCATCCTCGGGGAAATGGCATTTTTCTGCATGGGGCTTTAATAAAGCCAAAATAGCTGACGCAGTTAGTTCGTCTCTGTGAAGTCGTCCGATTATGCTTGCGAAGGTGGTGTTCCGATTACCTTCTGAAAGGTTAGACAAAGCTTCAGCGATCCAATCATTTGGCTTCTCTCCAGAAAGCTTATCCCCGTTCACCAACGGCACGGCGAGAGGCAAGAAATCAAAATCTCCTAAATTATATTGAGCCTCTGGGTTTAACTGGACAACACGTACGGAAAGTGGCTTGGCCGAGTCTTTACGATTAAATGTTTCTGGCAGTCGGAGAATTCTAGCAACCTCACATGAGCTCTTGTCCCCACCTAACGCTTGGCAGAGAGCTTTAAGATAGGCTTCGACTAATGCCTTGTCGGTCTCAGGCTCTTTTAACGCCCAGTAGACATGAAAACCATTGCCGCTATCAACAACTGCTGTCGGTTTTAATGGGAAAGTCCGAAGTTTGTCTAAAATACCGGACTTACCTTCTTGATGATCCTTTGCATCCAAATCAAGCCATAGAACATGAATCCGACTGACTGCTCCCTTGTTACCCTTGTGTTCCTTTCGGGGGCAAACTCCAAAATACACATCATACCCAGACATTGCTTTCAAAACTGGAAGCTCTGAAATGAGGTCATCAACGCAGGAGAAAAATTTCGGCGAAAGAGGAAGACTGCCATTAAGTAATCGAACTTCAATATACTCACTTTCCAGATTTGGGAATAAAACATTGAGAAAATCTTTTAAGGTTGGTACTTCAATCTTTGGTTGTATGGGCATTGTTTCCATTCTCTTTCTCCATCTTTCTCGGTTCGGTGTCTAAAAGATAACTACGGCTACGGCGAAACTCTTGAAGAAGACAGGCCTCTTTGTTGCCTGACAAGAATGAATAGACATCCTGGCGAAGTTTTGCGGTCTCAGTAAAAAGCACCCAGCGAGTACCGGAAACGTCTTCAATGGGATTGCCCCTTGTGGCATAACCCTGAAATCTCAAGAACGTAATGAGGTCGAGGTCTTTGGTGCGGAAGATTTCTTCCTGTCTTTTCATCGTGAATCTCACCTTTCTAAGATTATGATAATTCAGGATAGAATTATCGGTGTGACACTAAGCGGGAAAAATTTAAGCCCTAACAGGAGTTGAGGTTGGCTAGGAGGTGCGTTTCTTAATGCGGTGGTAAGCCTGGCGGAGGGATTCTTTACTCAAACCTTCGGAGTCATCAGGAGAATATTGATTGGAAAGAGTAGCGGCAATTTTACCATAGGAAATCTTCTTGGTACGACCCCGCAAGAGTCTAATATCCCGCTGTACATTCTTTTTCTTACGGGTCTGCTTCCACTCATAACCGAAAAGTTTGGACTGTAGCTTCTGAATTTGAGGCCACAATAGCCTTAGTTTGCTTATCTTGCCTTTGGCAAGGTCTACGGCAACATAAGTAAAACCATCTGAATGCTTAGAGGGATAGGGTTTGGGATTCTTTTTTGATTTCGGTAGAAGAAGCTGCTGCTTTTTCACATTGGTCAGTGCATCATCGAGTTCATTACGGCTCGCATTTGAAGAAATCATAATCTTTGGATTATCTGATTTCTCATCAACAATAAAGATTTTATCCATGCGGTCAACTTTTGTTGATCCCGTTACCATGAATCTAAAAAAGGACTCTGAGATATTCGGCGGGAGATTTAATTTCTTTGCAAGCAAAGCAAACCGCTTGGGGTTATAGGAAGTCTCTAACTCTTTACGAAAATCAGCATAAGCAGTAACCGCATTATCTCTTACCAAATTAACTCGATCCTGGTTCTTGTATTGAAAACGGTCGCCGTTGGAAAAGCCACCTTTCATATTATCTGATAATCCAGGGATGCCAAACTTGGCAAGCCCTTCTAAAATTTCCTCATTGTAATTTTTAGTGATGTCATCGTAGTTATTGGCAGCTTTCACACAATTTACGAAAGACCTGAGAAGTTGCTCTCGATTTTTGAGGGGTAACTTTTTCCTTGATGCTCTTTCGATTGCCAAAACAAATTCAGCTTGGGATCTCTCATTCCAATCAGTCTGTTCAAGAATATCTTTTGAAACGCCTAGCAAGTGCCACATAGGATTTGTTGCATAGGGCTTTTCGTTAAATTTTCTTTTTCTTATCTCAGGTTTTATTCTCATGTCAGTTAATATATTTTACCACAAATTTAAAGCCCAGGATTTCTCCTGGGTATGACTAAATACCCTTATGATAAGCGTTAATCCTTTTTCTTATTCATATCTAATATCATCCAAATAAAATGTACAACCTTCGGGATTCGCATCCAGATTCGTCGCCCAGCAGAATCCGCCGCTAATCGAGGAAAGGTCTTTTCCCCTCAGATCAATGTAAAACTGCTGCCATTGTGTGGTAAGAATTACAGGGCCGACGCCAGCAACATCAGAATCTGCGTATTGACCTGTGATGCCACCAATTTTGAATTCCATAATTTTTTCCCCACCCTTTTCACCACGTGCCCAAAAAGTCAGCTTTTGATAACCTCTCAGGTCATATCCGCCTACCTGGGTTCCCCAATTGTTTGCTGGGTTCATCCAATACATACCCGCCCATCGTGCTCCTTGAGTAGCCTTATTGGTGTAACTTATTTGAATGCAAGTGGTGCCGCTGTGGGGATTCGCCCTGTATTTATCCTTCGCCATGATATCCCCGAAGTCACCCATCATCCCTGAGAGAAAATAGTGATTATCTGGAGACCAGCTACTAGCATCGGTGTAGACATTAAAAGGCTTAGGTGAAATAGTATTAGCCATAGATGAAGAAGTTAAAGTCCCTCTCCTTAAGTTATTGTACCGATTCATTAACTCAGAAGTTGAAACATTAGACATATCATTAGACGCAGAAGGATTACGAAGTGAGTTGTATTGCTTCAGCAAATCTGCTGTAGAAACTGGAGAAACCGGAGAAATTTGAGAAACTCCCAAATAAGGAGCACGTACAGGTACTTGAGGTTCATCAGGAACTACTTCCCAGTCTGAGTTATTAGCAGTCTGCTGAGATGCTTGCTGTTCACTATAAAATGAATTACCGACAGCGAATAAAGCTGCTAAAAAAGAAAGTGCAATAATCCAATTAATGGCGACCCTTATAGCGTTGTGCTTCATTAAATAAACCAATGCCGCAGTTAAAAAAGCAAGGCCAACGCTTATATTGAGACTATTTTTATCAGCCACATAAATGAGAACAGCTAAAACCATTCCAACCCAAAAACATATTTTTTGGCTCAAACTAAACCTTTCAAGATTAAACCCGAAGCCTTTGGATGAATAATTGGCTTCGCTCCGACTTTCCTCTGTCTTATTCCCATGGCCTGAATCACCGCCCTGTCTATCATTGCCGGACTTAGTGTATTCTTGGCTTGAACCTGTCTGCCCTTTCATTAACTGTTCATAGGCATGATTGATTTCCTTCAATTTCTCTTGGGCTTTTTTCTGAAGCTTGGGATCATGAGCAAATCGGTCTGGATGCCAGACCTTGACCATGTCTCGATAGGCTTGTTTGATTTGTTCTTCGGTTGCTCCAGGACTGAGTCCTAGAATGTCATAATACTTCGGCATCTTTCCTCATCTTATCCGTTTATTTTATGCGGGCAATAATCACTTATGGCGCAACATAGAGACAATTATCAAAAGGATAGCAAGAATGATTATTTTTCTGGCCTCAATCCATTTTTTCCACCTGGCTTCTTTTATTCCTAGTAATCCTACGGGAATGTTCGGCGGAGAAAAAAACCAAGATAATAATGTTAAGAATAAAATTGCCAAAATAATCCCACCGGCGATTGTTAGCATTTAATTACCTAGTCCTCAACGTCTTAATTGCTCATAAGGCAAGACCGGTCTATTTTATCTAACCCGTATCTCGTATTTATTCTTATTATCCTCAAGAAAGCCCCAGCCCCAGCCAATTACCTTACCATTATCAAAAACAACAGGGGTAAGTTCATCATCTGTAATAGCATTATCTTGCCGTTTGACATCGGTATAATAATAAAGAACTTCCAAGACTTTGTCTTTTCCTTGAAGTGTTTCGGAGCGATAAGGATTATTTACGGTATGTGTCATTGTGCCGCCATTTAAAATCCCTACCCACTCTGAGTCAGTTGCGGACTTGGTTCCCATCAACGCAGTAACCTCGTTTTTAGTCAGGCCTATTTTTAATAGTAATGTTTTCTGACGATTCTCCGCTCTTAGATTATCGAGGTTATTTACAGTGGCGCAACCACTTACCAACAGGCACATCATCAAGAACGAAATCACTCGTTTCATCATTCCTCCTAATTGCTTTTTCTCAACATCTTAATCGCCCAGATAATGAAGCAAGTATCTTCGTCAACGCATAAGCTCGCCTATAATGCCTTTGCCCGTGTTTTTTTCAATCTTTTCCAACCTCTGCTCTATTCGCTCAAGCAATTTTCCAATATTCCTGAGTAAATCATTGGTGGCGCCAATGCCGTGTATGTTATCGCCCAACCCTCTAATTACAGAAACAACGTAATCGGTTTGAATTCTAATCGTACCGTCTATTCCTTCAGTCTGGCTTCTAATTGCATCAACGACATCTTTATTTGCGTCCATACCCACCCCCAAATAAAAAATGGCAGGCTCATCGCCCACCGTTCATCCCAAACTATCCGATACGCGTCCTTTATTTATCCTCATAAACCTCATTTCGATAATTGAGCTATTCTACCTCTCACGCTAGAGCGGGTCAATATTGCCTTGTAAGTCGTGGCGTAGTATGTCGTGCAATCCTACAATGCCCTCATGGCTAAAGAAATCCGTATCCGGCTTGCAAAACATCTACGCAGATTACGACTTAAAAAGGGCTGGACGCAGGAACAGGTTGCCGAATATGCTGATCTGGCTTACCGACATGTACAACGTCTTGAAAATCAGAAGAATCCTCCACCCGCAAAAATCGACACGATAGAAAAACTCGCCAAAGCCTTTAAGACTAGCCCTTCGAAGTTGCTCGACTTCTAACTCGCCGATTTAATTTCCTTGATTGTTTCTTAAGACAATCGGAGCATCGGGTATGAGACACTGATTTATCAGTGATCGGCTCTTTTTCGCCCATGAATTTCTTGCACCAAGAACAGATGATTTTCATGTCTTAACGGGCTTAATGCATTCTTCAACGTCATTGGCTGGGGAGTTCACAACTTTGGAAACGGGATATGCTTCCATTCCTTTTTCAGGATAAGGGTTAAGAAGCCCTGTGAGAATCTTCCCTTCTTTATTTTCTGGGTCAAGCCACACGTCACGTGCCTCGGCATCTAAGATCACAGGCATACGATTGTGAATCTTCTCCATCAGTTTATTCGGCTGACATGTAATAATCGTACAGGTTCGGACTTCCTCACCTTTTGGATTTGTCCAATGTGACCAAAGACCTGCAAAGGTGAACGGCTCGCCTGATTTCAAATGGATGAAGTGCGGCTGCTTACCCCTTCCGGTATCTAGCCATTCAAAGAAGCCATCGGCTAGAATAAGGCATCGGTGCTTATTTAGAAGTCCTTTGAAACTTGGTTTCTCGGAAAGCGTCTCTGCTCGCGCATTAATCATCCGTGCGCCGATAGTTTCATCCTTAGACCAAGAAGGAATAAGACCCCAACGCAGAGTTTCTATATGTCGCTCTCCTCCTTTCAAAATGGCCGCAATATTATTCGACGGGGCGATGTTATAACGGGGTTTAAGCAGGTCAACTTCTTCCTGTTTTATTTTTAGGTCTTTGGCCTTAATCTTTTTTGGTTTCGTTAAACTAAAGCGGCCACACATGACGTAAGATCATCCTTATAAGAGGGCGCCACAGTATAAACATAATTGGCAGCCAAATAATAATAGAAAAAATAAGGAAAGAAATAATTAATCTGGTAATGGCCCATGCGTCTGATAGATTTTCATGCGACCGGTCAAAATTTTCAAGTTTCAGGTAATTTGCAAGCAAATTGCGGTTTCTCTTAGAACAAAGAACGCTTAGCTCACAAAATATATGTGACAGTGTTGTAATTATTCCTGTCGTAATAAGTAAACAACGAAATGAATTAGGTATGAAACCCGATTGAATATTTTTGAATAGATTTTTATCTGTGGCTGAATAATACCAAATAATCGATCCATATATTGCCCAGGATGAAGCAACAACTTTCCATACCAGGTCGCGATACCGTGTAATCTCATCGTTAAGGTGATTGTATCGTGCTATAAGTATGTCTCTCTGAACTTGGTCAGTTTGACTTTGATTTACCTGAAGCACCGATCTTAAAAATCGTCGAAGAAATGATTCTGCGCCCATATGCCGCTATTGTATGCCAGGGCTTATGAGGGGTCAAAGAAACAAAAACTTGAATTGTTTCTAAAGTTCTTGTGATTTTGTGGTTTTTTAATTTTATGGAAGGTATTATACAGCTATGGACAACATTGGAATTATCAGGATTAAAAATGACGAATATCTTTTAACTATTGAGCCTAAACCTCAAGGCTTTAAGGATGTGCCAGGATGTCTATTCAATATGGAAGGTCTGACCAGCTTACGCCATTTTCTGCTCGAACCAAAAAACCAACCCGCCGAAGCTGCGCCAAATCCCCGTTGGGCAGTTCAATTAGATCGCTTTGCTTTGGTATGCAATCTCCCAAAACCTTATATTTTACTCTCAAAGAAATTTCGGGATAGACTAATCTTGGAAATTGGGAGGTTTGAGATCGAACCACCGAACATCGCTTCTCCGAATGCTTAAAAATTTTCATTTTTTGTTTATGTCGCTACCCTTTCTTCGCTTTTTCTTTCATTCAAAACTTCTATAAGCCAAGCTCTATTTAATTTCAATCCAAAAATCTTTATTACACCGCTCACAGTGATAGATTATTTCATCAAACTGTATCGCAGCTTCGCTTTGGTCAACTATCGTGTAGACTTCATTGCCACAAAAACTACATCTAATCATCTGAATGACCTATACGCAGGAATTTTATTCCCATAAGTTTTAACCATTCCATAAGGCTTGCCATTCTTAAAATCTATTGCAATCTTTCGAATTCTCTCAAACTCGTCATCAGTTGACATATTCTGCTTGCCAGTTTTTGGGTACTGGAGCAACTGAACCAAACCCTGCTCCGCATCCGGTAAATCTTCGTGAGCCCCATACGGAAACCGCTCAAGCTGATACTCAAGATCACCCATACCTTGTTTATGGTAAATCACGTGTTGACAATACCCAGGCTGAAGTCTGGTTTCAATGCGGGTATTTTTATCTGTATCCCAAACCAAGTCTTTAGTAAGGAGATGTTTGCCACGTCTATCCATTTCCTTCTTCAAAAGCCACTGAGTCACATTTTCCAACATGGCCTTTTCAAAACCAACCGTGACAACGCTGCCCGTTAATTTCTCCAAGCGATCAACCATCATAAAAAGATGCTCAGCCAATTTATCTGGCCGCAATCCTTTTTCATTTACATAGGTCTCAATTAAAATCTCGGCCTGGGGAGTAAGAAATCCTGGCATTAAGACAGAACTATCGGCTTCCCTATTTTCTTTCCAAGCAAGGTCGCAGGCTATGGCGGCTCTACAATCTTTTAATGAACCTCGACTTACGGGTTGACCTTGAAAATCTAGTAAAATATAATCTCCACCTTCCATTTTCCAATAACGGAAATCCTCACGTTTAAAGCGAACATTTCCTGCGGCAACAGGGTCGTTCTGGTACTCTTTGGCAAAAACAGTCGGCTTTGACTTCTCAAGTTCTAACAGATATTCTTTACTCCATTTCTCCGGCCACAAAGATTCCCCGTTATCCAGTCTGGCTCGGAAGAATAACTTTCTATATTCTGGATAGTGATCCTTATTCACCAACTTTGCCAACAAACAATCATCGTGCAGAACCGTTCCAACCACGATGTATTGGCAAACACCCTTTTCACCGGCAGGCACGAGAGCCTCATCAAATTGTTGTTGTAGCTCTAAACGCCTAACCGGATTCTTAACCAACTCATCGTCTTCACAATCATCAACAATGATTAGATTGGGACGTGAGTGACCGAACTTAACACCACGCACGGAACCGATTTGATCAACGCCTTTACATAGAACTTTTGTAGTAAAGCCGCCAGCGTGGCGAATATCAGAGTCTCCCTCGGCGTCCTTCAGTATCTCAATCCCTGGGAAGCTGGCCTTCAATGCCTCGTTCTCCCGAATCTCTTTCTTGATAGACTCCAGGTGCATGGCGGCCTTCTTGAAGGTGTTAGACACGATGAGGATAAATCTCCGCTTCTTGAACACGATGCAATGAAAAGGATAGATGAACACCAGCAGAGTTGATTTACTGGACTCTCTGGGACTGGCTACCGCCAAATGAGTGCTGACCTTGGATGCATCGAGCATCTCATAATGAAACACAGGGCTCCTAAGTTTGAAATGATGCGGGAAGAAATGCCGACCCCAGAGAAGAGGGTCATTCTTCAGGGCTTCATAGATCAGTGTTTGAGGATTGATAGTTTCGTCCATGGTTCTCCTAAAATTTTAGCCAGGCGTGAGAGAGACTCTTACCTATGCCTATGCCAGTACCCCCACCCCGAAACGGCTTTTTGCGGCGGCCAGAAAAACTTTAACCCTAATACCCGAGCAGAGGTAGGTTTTTCCGCTTAACAACTATGATGTTCCCAATCATTTCATAGGGAATCTTGTTCCTCTTCACCTTCTGATAGACGGCATGGCGGCCAACGCCGTGTTTCTTGCCTATCTCCGAGAGGCTGATGTAATCCCTTTTAAGAGGATTTTTAGACTTTGATGGCATGAAGTGTTATCAAAACGTTATCAAATGGCACTTTTTCAACTTTTGATTCAGTGTTAACCTATTCAAGCTTATAGCCTTGCCTCACCTTACACCCCATATTTTGTGCATCTGGGGAATCACACGGACGTCGAGCAGGCTTTCTTTCGCCGGCTGAAAGAGTTTCCTCTCTATGAGCTCAAGGGCTTTGGAGTTTATTCCTAAAGCGTCGCTTACGGGCTGGAATATAAAAGGGATTTTTGGGTTGATGTTTTGGACGATGGCTACACAACGCCTGACTTCGTCGGGCTTGATGTTGGGGGTGATCACCACTTTCACGAACACTTCTTTTTGAATCGCGATTTTTAAAAAGGCTTCATGCTCTTTGTAAAAATCTTTGTCGCCGGTACTGGAGGGAGGCTTCATGTCCATGGCGATGATGTCGCACCAGCGGATCACTTCTTTGAGTTCCCCGGGGAAAGTGCCGTTTGTCTCAAGATACGTCGTAAGTCCGCGTTCTTTTAGCTTTGGAAGAAAGTTTCTCAGAAACGGCGTGTAAAAAAGCGGGTCACCGCCGGTGAGCGAGATCGAATGATGCTCACCTTTTTCTTTTTCAAATCTCTCAATTTCGTCTAGCAAATTCTCAAGCGAATAAACGGAAAATCGCTCCTCCTTCATATTTTCCATTTCGTCGCAGTAAACGCAGTGCATGTTGCAGCGCCCGAAGCGGACGAAAATCTGCCGCACACCCAGGTAAGGTCCCTCGCCCTGGAGCGACGAGAAGATTTCGCTGATCTCGGCTTCTTGATCTTTATCGATGGTTTTGATTTTTTCCAAGTTGACGGCTTTTCCTCGTCTACTGACTACTGTCTACCGATTACTCTTTTTTTATGGGCAGTAACTCGCGCTCGCGTCCGGCGTTTCCCACACTGTCACTTTCATTATCCTTGCACCGTTTGGGTTGGGTTTAAGAGCGCGGCTCAAACGCTCACAAATCAGTTGGGCGATATTTTCAGTGCTGGGATTCAGCCTTTCGTTTCTGAATTCAGGGTGGTCGTTGAAAGATTTTTCATTGAATTCCGCCAATATTTTTTTTAAGGTCGGCTTCAGCATTTCAAAATCCACCACCACGCCCATCGAGTCCAATTTTTCCGCCCGCATCACCACCGCCACTTTCCAGGTGTGGCCATGACGGTGTTCCCAGGAGCCATCATACAATTTTAGAAAATGCGCCGCTGAGAACTCGTCTTCGACGGTTACCTCAAACAAAAAAATGATCCCCTACTTTCGCCACCGAGTGAATCGGACGGCCCAGAAAGCGCTCGCCGAGCACGCGGAATTGTTCGGGCTCATCTGACACGTAAAAACTTGTCCCGCCGCGCGGCGGGACAACCCCGTCGAATAAGCGGGGCATTCCCCGTCCGCTTTTAGCTTTACCCGAGGACTGTTTCAATTTACGCAAAAGCTCGCGCGCTTCTTTGGCGGTTTCTTCCGCGGAATTGACAAGCTGTACCTGGTTTCCGACTGTTTTCTGGATCACCTGGGCCAGGAGCGGGTAGTGCGTGCAGCCCAGAATCAGCGTATCAATTTTAAATGAACGAAGGCCGTCCAGATACGTGTGTGCAATTTTCTGTACCACTTCCCCATCCAGCCACCCTTCCTCAACAAGCGGCACAAAAAGAGGGCATGCCTCGCTGTAAACTTTCACCGCCGGGTCTAAACTTTTAAGACAGGCCTCATAAGAGCCGCTGCCGATCGTGGCCTTGGTGCCGATGACACCGATACGGCCGTTTTTCGTGCGCCGAAGCGCCTCGCGCGCGCCGGGCTCGATGACGCCGATGATCGGTATAGAAAATTTTTTCTTCAAGGCGTCGAGGCTCAAGGAGGAAGCGGTGTTGCAGGCGACGATAACAATTTTCGTATTGAAGCCGTTCAAAAATTTTACGTTGGCGATCGAAAATTTGGTGATTGTCTCTTTAGACTTCGTGCCATAGGGCAAATGCGCGGTGTCGCCGAAATACACGATGTCCTCGCCGGGCACCTCCCGGAGCACCTCTCTTAAAACGGTGAGTCCTCCGATACCCGAATCAAAAATGCCTATCGGACGGCCTGCTATTTTTTTCAGTGAATTACTGCGTAAAGCCATCAGTTTTCTCGAATTCTTCCTTATAATCCAAAAGCCCGCGCACGAGAGCTCGGGTTAATTCCCGAAGGTATTCGGGATTTTTTAACCGCCTCTCGTCTTCCCAATTCGTAAGATAACCCAGTTCCACGAGCACTGCCGGACATTCCGTCCATTTCAAGACATAAAAATTGGCGGCCTTCAGGCGCCGCGCAGAAATCTCCACCGAGCGCTCGACCGAATCCCCAACGTGATGGGCGATCTGAATGGATTCTTTCCTATTTTCGGTCTCTTTTAAATCCCAGACAATGGCCTTCAGGCTGTTCGTAGGTTCATCCCAGTGGGCAGCCTCGTAACGCAGCGCCGAATTCTCCGCACGCTCGACGCCAAGCGCGGCATCGTCCGTCGCTTCGGATAAAGTATAAACCTCAAAACCTTTGAGCGACCGCGTGTGCGAGGCGTTGGCGTGAACGCTGACAAAAAAATCAGCGCCTTTTTTATTCGCGATGCGGGCACGCTGCTGCAAAGGGATGAAGACGTCGGAATTCCGAGTCAGCAGGACTTCAATGCCGCGTGCTTCCAGTTCGTCACGCAACAGCCTCGCCACTTCAAGCACAATGTCCTTTTCCCGAATGCCCGTAAGGCTGGTGGCCCCAAAATCCCGTCCCCCATGCCCCGCATCCACGACGATTCTTTGAATGCGATGCGCGGGCAGAAAAGCGCTTTTCGGCAAAGCCAATTCGTCCACATACCGGGAGGCCGAAATAGGCGCGGCGGCGGACCCCTGGAAGTAGCGTACTTTGGCGTCCAGTTTATACATGCGCCCCCTGCTTAAAATATACTCGCTCCCCACATGGAACTTGACAAAACCCAACGAGCCATTCAACGTCGCATTTTTGAGTAAAGGGTCCCAGGAATAGGTAAGCCCCTTTTCTTTGGACAACTCGCTCAAAGATAAATAAGGTGTGCCCCCGATCGCCAAAAGGGATTGCGCATTTGCTTTGGAAACGCAAACGACACATACCCATGCAAACCCGACCGTCAAAAAAACAAGCTTTCTCATAACGAGATTTATACCACACTTGCAAATTAAACTCAAAAGCAAACCAAGACATCATCGTGTATAATATGCGGATGCGTTACGACCCTTTTCAGGAAAAGGCGATCGCGGCCATTGACGCGGAAAAATCCGTTCTGGTTTCGGCCCCCACGGGCGCTGGCAAAACGGCCATCGCCGAGTACGCCATTGACAAGGCCTTCGCGCGAAACGAGCGCGTCATTTACACCGCCCCGGTCAAGGCGCTGTCGAATCAAAAATTCAGGGATTTTTCCGTCCGCTACCCCGATCAGGTCGGCCTTCTCACCGGCGACGTGTCACTGAATCCCAGGGCGCCTCTCGTTGTCATGACGACGGAAATTTACCGCAACCAGCTTTTTGAAAACCCCGAACGTTTGAAAAACACCTCCTGGGTCATTTTTGACGAGGTGCATTACCTGGACGACGCGGAGCGCGGCACGGTTTGGGAAGAGGCTATCATGTTTTCGCCCGAGCACGTCCGGCTGCTTGCGCTTTCGGCCACCGCGCCGAACATTGAGGAACTGGCCGCATGGATACAGAGCATCTTAAAACACCCCATCGAGGTCATCATTGAAACGAAGCGCCCCGTGCCGCTCGTGCATCTTTATCAGTGCCAGGGAAATATTTACGACGACCCGAAAATTTTAAGAAAAGAAGGTTACATGGGTCTCGACACCTGGCCCTCCGGCCGCCAGGGCCCGCACGGACATCAGCACCGGAGACAGCGCTTTATAGGAAAACCTTACCAAAGATTTTTACGCGCGCGCGCCAACCGCACCGACGACCTGGTGCGGCACCTCGCGAATGAAAAAAAACTCCCCTGCCTTTACTTCGCGTTCGGCCGAAAAAGGGCCGAGGAGCTGGCGTGGGAAGAGGAGAAATTCGATTTTTTAAGTCCCGAAGAAAAAATTTCCGTCGAGAAACTCTACCGAGCGCTTTGCGAACGCTTCGACCTCTCGCATGAGCAAAGCGCCATAGACATGCGGCGGCTTGTGCATCGCGGGATCGCGTTTCATCACGCCGGCATGCTGCCGACTTTAAAAGAAGCAGTCGAACAATTATTCACCTCGAAGCTCATCAAGCTGATTTTCACCACCGAAACTTTCGCGCTTGGCATCAACATGCCCGCCAAAAGCGTGGTGTTCGATGAAATGAGGAAATTTTACGGCACCGGCTTCGCTTTCTTGAGGACCCGCGATTATTTTCAGATGGCCGGCCGCGCGGGCCGCCGCGGCATGGACACGGAAGGTTATGTCTATTCGCGCATCAATCCGCACGACATCCAGTATCCGGCCGTGATGCGCATTATTTTCGGGAAACCCGAGCCCATCGAGAGCCAGTTCAATTCCTGCTACGCGACGCTTCTCAATCTCTATTCCCAATTCGGTTCGCGGCTTCTCGAAATCTATCCGCGTTCTTTGCATTATTTCCAATCCAACAAAAAAGGCCGCGAGAAGGGCGTTGCCTCGATCGAAAAGAAGCTCGCCCTCCTTAAGGGACTCGGCCACCTCACCGAAAACAGCCTCACGGTGAAAGGCGAATTCGCCTCGTGGATGTACGGCTACGAGCTTCTCTTATCGGAAATGCTGGAAGATGGCACTCTGGAGCTTCTGGACGAAGTGCGGCTTTCGGTTCTTTTATCGGCGCTGGTGTTTGAGCCCAGAAAAAATCAGGTGTGCGAAGATTTACCGCCGCACCTGGCGGGACTCGAGAAAAAATCCATGAATTATTTAAGAAAAATCCAACGGCTTGAGTCGATTCATAAAATTTATCCCCCCACGAAAGAACCGTACTTTCATTTGGCCAAGGCGCTCGAGGCCTGGGTGAAGGGCACCGCGTTCAGGGATCTTGGGCGCTATACCGACGTCGACGAAGGGGAAATTATCCGGTACTTCCGGATGGTGATTCAGCTTTTAAGGCAGTTGAAACACGCCCCGCAGGTGGCGGAACGCTTGAAGCAGGTCGCGGGATCGGCCATTCAAAAGATTAACCGGGATTTGGTGGATGCGGAGAAACAGCTGAGGAACATGTAAATTACAAATGACAAAATTCAAAAGGCGATCCGGAGATCAGGGGAACCCGGGACTAGGAAATCCGGACATCCGGAGTTCCGGATCCTCTAGTCCCTGATTGCCGGATCGTCGGATTTCCTAATGTCATTTATTTCAACAATTCCTGCAGTTCCCCGCTCTCGTGCATTTCATGCACGATGTCACAGCCGCCGATCAGCTTTCCGTTGATGAACACCTGAGGAAACGTGGGCCAATGTGAATATTCGGGAAGTGTGATGCGGATATCCGGGCTGGCCAGAATGTCCACGGAATGAAAGGGCACGTTCATTTTCCCAAAAAGCTCCATCGTCGCCGCCGAAAATCCGCATTGCGGCGCTTCGGGAGTGCCCTTGACGAACAACACCACTTTGTGTGACTTGATCTCTTTCTCGATCCGTTCCATTGCAGGGGTTGCCATGTCTGTCTCCGATTACTGCGGCGTTCTTGTTTTAAGCTTCACCGCGTGAACCGCGTTTGAACCCATTTCTTTTTCGAGTATGGAAAAAACCATTTTATGCTGGTCGATCAGCGATTTGCCTTTAAAAGAATTTGAGATCACGAGAATCTCAAAATGATCTCCGGTGCCCGTCATGTCTGCGGCCTTCACCTCGGCATCCGGCAGCGCGTTTAAGATCAAACGCTCAACTTCAACTCCTGTCATCTACAAACCGTTTTTTCAATGCTGCCTGTTCGGCCAAAATCTCTTTCGGAAGGCGCTCGCCGACCTTTTTGAAAAACTCCGATTGGCTTTCGATCTCAGCGTCCCATTCGGAGCGGTCCACAGTGAGCAGACTCGCGAGCGCTTCTTTTGAGATCTCAAGACCCGTGGTGTCGAGACTCTCGGGCAGAGGCACGTGGCCAATCGGGGTTTTCTTGGCGCCGCCTTTGCCTTGGGTTCTCTCGAGCATCCACAAAAGCGCTCTCAAATTCTCGCCAAAACCAGGCCAGATAAACTTGCCGTTCGAATCCGTTTTAAACCAGTTCACGTGAAAAATCTTGGGTGGCTTCGTGAGCTTCTTGCCCATCTCAAGCCAATGCCTAAAATAATCGCCGATGTGGTAACCGCAAAATGGAAGCATCGCCATCGGGTCACGACGTACCATACCCACAGTGCCGGTCGCAGCCGCGGTGGTTTCGGAGGCCATGGTGGCACCGACATAAACGCCGTGCTGCCAGTTAAAAGATTCGTAAACCAGGGGCGCCACTTTCGCGCGTCGTCCGCCGAAAATAATCGCGGAAATCGGAACGCCTTTAGGGTTCTCCCATTCCGGAGAAACGCTGGGACACTGCGACACAGGCGCGGTAAAACGGCTGTTGGGATGCGCCCCTTTTTCATTCGAAGCGGGCGTCCAAGGCCGGCCCTGCCAATCCAAACCTTCGCTGGGAGGGTCTTCCAGACCTTCCCACCAAACCGTTTTATCTTTTTTCAGCAAAACGTTCGTGAAAATCGTGTTTTTCCCGACCAGGGCAAGCGCATTCGGATTCGATTTTTTATTCGTGCCCGGCGCCACGCCGAAAAAACCGTTCTCCGGATTGATCGCCCATAACCGCCCGTCGGGTCCGACCCGAAGCCAGGCGATGTCATCACCGACTGTCCAGACTTTACAACCCTTGATGGACGCCGGAGGAATAAGCATTGCCAGATTCGTCTTCCCGCACTGACTCGGAAACGCCGCCGCCACATAGCGGGTCTCCCCTTTCGGATCCTCAACGCCGACAATCAGCATGTGTTCGGCCATCCAGCCTTGTTTGCGTCCCAAGAAACTTCCAATGCGAAGCGCCAAACACTTTTTACCCAAAAGCGCGTTGCCTCCGTAGCCTGAGCCCACACTCCAAATCGTGTTGTCCTCAGGAAAATGGCAGATAAAACGACGACGCATATCCAAATCCGCTTTTCCATGAAGACAGCGTGTGAAATCGTTGCTCTGTCCGAGCTGACCCAAAGCGATCTTGCCCATGCGCGTCATGATGCGCATATTGAGCGCGACGTACAAACTATCGGTGATCTGAACGCCGATTTTGCTTGAGAGGGAGCCGGCAGGGCCCATAATGAAAGGGAGCACATACATCGCGCGGCCCTTCATTGACCCTCGAAAAATTGCGCCCACTTTTTTATAGGCTTCGTCAGGGGCCATCCAGTTATTCGTCGGGCCGGCGTCGGATTCGTTTAGCGTACAGATGAAGGTGAGCTGCTCGGTTCTGGCCACATCGTTCACGGCGGTCCGGTGATAAAGACACCCCGGCAGTTTTTCGGGGTTAAGCTCAATCATCTCACCGCTTTCTATCGTCTCGCGCGTAAAGCGCTCCTTCTCTTCCGCGCTTCCATCACACCAGACCACGCGGTCGGGCCGGCAAAGCTCTCTCATCTCTTCCACCCAGCGAATCAAATGGGCATTCTGGGTAAGTTTTTGCTGTTCGGCTGTCTCGACCATAAAACACTTCCTTAATCTTTGTAAGTTTAGTACTATTTTGTAAGGTTTATTGGGCTGCCCGTGCAGTGGGAATTCTACCTCAGAAAGACCATGAAAGCAATGCGATTTGTCTTGGCTCTATTTTTAACAGTTTATGCCTCCTGTATTCCATTCTCTTTCGCGCAGAATGGCCCCGAGCACCCCACATTAAAATCTTTGGCGATGAACCGCTCGCTTTTGGCGCGTTTCGAAACCCAATATCAAAACCTCAGGGAAAAAGGGGTCAAGGCGCAGTCGTTTCAAACGAAGAAAGAACTTGAGAATCTTCAGTATAAGATTAAAGCGCTCACTGAGGATTCGGAAAGACTCAGCGCGTTCTTATCGGAAAAGGACAGGGCGCATGAATTCATGAACGACCTTCTGACGAAAGAGGCTATTCCGGCAACACCCGCCCTATCCTCTCCGCCAGCAGCGCAGCTTCTTAAAAAACCCGAAATAAGCGATAAAACTAAAATGCTTCATGAAAGGGCCTTGGATTTCGCGGCTCAGAATAAGCTGAAAGACGCGGCCAAATTGTACGAAGAAATTGTTTTGATCGACCCCGATGACGATCAGGCTTATCTCATCATGGGGCACGCTTATCTTTTATCGGGAGAATATGAAAAGGCCGAATCGGCGTTTCATAACGCGGCTCACATCGACCCTGATAATGTTCACGAAATCATCCCCTTTTACCAAAATATGGTTTTGAAAAACCCGGACGATGACACTGCTCATTCGCACATGGGCTACGCGTATCTTATCTTAGGCGACTTTGAGAAAGCCAAAGACGCCTTTAAGGATGCCTTGTCCATCAATCCCGAAAACCCGGAAGCCGGCCAAGGGTTACAGATCGCGGAAAATCACTGATAAAAATCGTGAACTTTTTTCCTTAGGGATTTTATTTCGGAACGCTCGCGTTTTGCCTTGAGCAGTTTCTCTTTGGCACGTTTGGAGCGTCTTCTCTTTTGGCGTCTGATCTTCTCAATCTCGCTTCTTTTTCGGCTTTGCTCGCCCAAATGAAGCACCTCGATTTTTTCCACCAAAAGCCGTTTCGCGAGAAACCGGTTGAGCCCCTGAGAGCGCTCACGCTGGCATTTGACTGCCAGGCCCGTCGGAAGATGCCGAACCCACACGCAGGTCGACACCTTGTTGACGTTCTGGCCGCCGGCGCCGCTGGAACGCAAAAAGGTTTCCTCAAAATCAGATTCGCGAAGCCCCAACTTTTTTATTTTTTGCTGAAGCACCTCGATCTTTTTTGAGGAAACGGGATAGAGCGGCACCTACTTGACCGGCGGATGAATAAAAACTTTTTTGCGGTAATGCTTCAGTTCTTCGATGGATTCTAGGATATCTTCCCGAACGCGATGGGTTTGTTTCTTTTCCCTCGGCATTTTATGAGAGGCCGGATACCAACGTTCGACGAGCTCCTTCACGGAGCTTACGTCAATCGTCCGGTAATGCAGGTAACTTTCCAACTTGGGCATGTACTTCACCAGAAAGCGCCGGTCCTGCCAAATCGTATTGCCGCAAAGCGGGGCCGTTTTTTCTCTGCAGTAAGTTTTCACGAATTTCAGGACTTCCTCTTCGGCTTTTTTTAAGGAAATCTTCGAAGCCCGGCAGGCCTCGGTGAGACCGGATTTCCCATGGTGATAGCGGCTCCAGGCCTCCATCGAATCCAGCGTTTTGGCGCCATGATGAATCGCCAGGAAAGGCCCTTCGGCGACGACGTCAAGATTGCTGTCGGTGACAATCGCACCGATTTCGAGAATAGTACACCGCTTCGGATCGAGCCCCGTCATTTCGAGGTCAATCCATACTAGATTCGTCTTTTTTTGTTTGGAACTCAAAACCGATCCTGACTAGACAAGCCTTTTGGCTTTAGAATTGCTTTTTGTACTGAACAACACCGCCACGCGATTTCCGCCCGACGTCGCCGAAAGACAGGTCAAATTCACCTTGGCCTTGGCCAGCTTGGCCGCGGCTTTCGCCAAAGCGCCTTTTTTGTTCGGCAGCATCACCATCAGCACTTCTTTCTCGCTGGCCGAAATTTTCAAACCTTTGAGCGCTTTTTTTGCTTTTGAATTATTGCTTGTCACAAGTCCAAAATGGCCCGTGGCCCCTTCGCCGCAAGCCCAGGCGTGAAGAATATTGACACCCGCTTTGCTGAGTGCGCCCGTCACTTTGCTTAAAACGCCCACCCGATTGGGAGTGCTGAAATGAAGCTCTTTCAAGGCCTTTGCCATAGCTCTAACCCTCCTGTGAAATTTGAATCATTTTACCACTCGTTTCGACTAAATTCACTACGAATCAAACTCCGAATCAAACTTCGTAGGAAGACATCCTTTCGCCACAGCAAGTACGACTAGGATGGCTCCAAACGTGCAGACCACGCTAGCGCCTGTTGGCAGGTCTAGACAGTACGATGCCGCCATTCCTAAAATGCTGGCTAGGAATCCGACAGCCCAGCCAAGCACCAATCTTATCTTTGTATTATTAGAAAAAAGTATGGCTGCAACGGAGGGCACCACTAGAAATGAAAAAACTAATAGTACCCCAGCAATCCTCACAGAGCTTGTGACAACAAAACCAAAGGACGCATAAAATAAGAAATCCCAAAACTTGATGTTCAGTCCTTTCTGGTAAGCCTTATCAGGATTCTGGGAAATAAGCAGAAAATTCTCTCGAAAGAAATAATGGAATGCTCCTATTATGGAGTAAATCCCCAATATTTTCAAAACCTCAGAACTCCGGATTAGAAGAATATTCCCTACCAACGCTTGCTTAATATGCTCATCTCCTTCTCCAGAGCGGCTAAGGACCAGAATAAGGAGAGCGGCCGATACGGCATAAATGATCCCAATAATCGCTTCTTGCGGAACACGCTGTTTTTTAAAACGCGTAAGAGACAATATGGCGGCACCGGCAAGAGTAAAACCAAGGGACATCCAATAAGACTGAACACTGTCAAGGCCATAGCCAAATACCAAAGCGAGGCTTGCTCCTAAAGCGGCTATCTGGGCAAGCGCAAGGTCCACAAAGATCACTTGGCGCTCAATAACGTGAAGTCCCAAATACGCGTGTATGCCTGCCAAGATAAGGCAGGCGGCAAATGGCAAAGCCATGACATGTAAGAATTCATTCATAAAAAATGCCCCTTCGTTTTATTTTAAGGCTTCGCTGATTTGTTTAAAGTTGTAATCAAAGAAACTGAACACATCCTCAGTCCCAGGCACTTCTCCTAAATTCTGACAGATTGTCACGACCTTGCCGCCGATTTTTTTTGTCAGATCTTCGGCTGCATCATGCGGAAAATACGTCGGCATGACGATTGCTTTTATGTTATGTACCTTAACATACTCTTGTAGAAACTCCAGATGTTTTGGAGTGGGCAGTATCCCTGGTTTTGGTTCAAGGAACTGCTCCGCTTTGAGACCAAGAAAGTCGGCAAAATAGGCGATGTCCTCGTGGTAAGAGATGATTTCCTGGTTTTTACAATTATTGCAAAGCGCTTTCCATTCCGTCATCTTCTGATAAAGCCGTGACACAAACTCTTTTTCATTTTCCTCATAAAATGAAGAATTGGCGGGGTCAATGTCTTTTAGTTTTTGAAGAACAGTCACCGCCATGATTTTCACGTTCTCGGGACTCATGGGGATATGGGGATTCCCGAATAAGTGGATGTCGCCCTCGGCGCGTGACAAAGGATGATCTGGAACATTTAAAAGCCTGATCCCCTTCGACATATCCACACTTCTTTCGCGCCCTGGAAAGAAGTCAGGCTTTCCGGCAGCTTCAAGAAGCGGTCCCCACCACTCTTCCAGGTCAAGCCCGGTGTACACCACAAGATCCGCATGAGCGACATTGCGCACATCGCTGGGTTTAGGCTGAATGAAATGGACATTGAACTTAGGTGGTGCCACAAACTTCACATCCACCTCGTCTTTGCCGATCTGTTTCACGATATCGGCATACATTGCCTGCGTGGTCACAATCTTAAGAGGCTCCGCCGCAAACAATGGCTTGACCGTCGAGAGCAACAACGAACCACACAAGGCTATTAAAAGAAAAACGCTTCTTAATTGAATAAACATAGGATCCTCTCTAACTTTTTATTGAAGCTTGTGCTTATGATCGCCGATGGCAAAAGTGCCCTGGATCCAAAATTGGTTATCGTCTTTACCGGTCGCAAGATCGATATGGTTAACCTGCAATCTCCACCGCGCGAACTCGCTCTGGTAGAAAGTCAGGTAACCGGCATATCCAATATCGGCGTCATGAGGATTTGATAAAGGATTATCAACTAACTCCACATAGTCGAATCGAAATCCGGTCGCCCATTGGGAATTGATACGGAAATCTAAAAGTCCGTATCCTCCCCATAGATACCCATCGACGTCGTTTTGTGTGACCGCTCCTGTTAAAGGATTGGTTGTATCAAGGAAAGAATCCCTGCGGTCCATATAGAACGCTTCGCCTTGAAGTTTCAGGTCCTGATTGGCATTCAAATGATGAATCAGAGTCGCATCTAGGCCTAAAATATTTACCTTGAACGCCTCTTCCTTATCCTTATGCCCAGCAGCATAAGTCAGTCCTAGATCCAGACTTGTCATGTCGGCGATATCAAGGGAGTTCTTCAGATGACCATAGATTGTAGGATGTCTTTTGGTATCTCCAAAAGCGGTCCCGCCTTTTCCGGTTCCACCTTCAAGAACACCGACGGTCAGTTGATGAACAAAAGGTGAAGGCAGGTCAAGGAGTTTGGTAAGATCCGCTCCCGACTTGTTCATTCCTTCCTCGCCAAAATAACGCTGAATGACAAGAGGCTCATCCACCGTATCAAGGCTGTCCCGGTGCGCAGCAAGATCCCTTCCGATTTTTGGCTTAAATCTCCCGATCCTGGCGGTCGTGTCAAACGGAAGCTGGAAGCGCGTTAAATAAGCTTCTTCAAGTTCGGCCGTATTATCCTCGTTAAATGCGATCGTCGCATCCAAGCGAGAATAAGGGTCTACGTTGCTGCCAAGGACAAGCTCGATCTCTCTAATGGACACGCGGTCCGCTCCATTGGTATCCGATTTCGGGCTATCGAGTTTCAAAGCCACGTCAGCCACGGCGCCTATTTCAGGAGTAAATTTTCCCAGAGGCCTGGGTGCCTCAGGGACATATTGGGGCGTCACGGGAGCCGGCGGGGTTTCTTTGGCTTGCCTCAATAGGTTTATTTCTTGCTGTTGCGCTTCCACAACCCCTTTTAATTCTTTCACCATTTGTGTTAGCTCACTCACTCGTACCTCAAGCGACGGCATTGGGTCTGCCTCTGCTTTTATAGGGTTAAAACACCCGAGGCATAGAATGAGAATAAGTAGCTTTTTCATAAAACCTCCCAGATTAAATTTTGAGTAAAAAAGATTGCCTTGCTTAAGAAGAACTAGATAAGGACTGGAGGGGCCCTGAGATAAGCGAATGAACGTGAAAAAATGACGAATAAGCTTTTTTGGAACTCTATCAAATAACTGAGAAGAAAAAGCGTAATAATGACATTCAAATGAAAAACGTCGGCATGAACATTGCAAAGGCTGAGCTGAAAAACCGGGCAGGTTTCGTGATGGGAATGGTTGAGATCGTGCCCATGGGTATGGGGAATGACCGCCAGCGCGTCGACAACGCCTAAACAAACAACGGCGAAGATGGCCAGAACAACAAGGGCTTTTTTCGCGGTTATCTGACCCGCTATCGGCGCTACGCGAGTATGAGCGCGCACTCCCGGTATTGATAACATTCTTCGTCTACTTCTTCCGGTTTACTTTCAATGTGGTGGAGGCGGCGCTGTTTTCACTGAGTGGTAAACTCGCCTCTTTTCACCAGTATACACGGACCATGGGTTCCCGTCGATTGGAAACATCGACTTGTCGGGTACGAGGGCGCAACCCCTGTATTCATAACACTCTTCGACTATCTCTTCCGGTTTACTTTCAATGCGCTGAGCGCCTTCGGCGCCGTGATAAATGGTGTTTTTTGCCTTTTCGCCGTTGGCCGAGTTAGATGAATCTTTTTCTGGCGAACGCAAAACCTGAGCCTGATTTCAGATATCTTTCAAATTCCAAAGCTTTGATTTTATCTTCAAAGAAGCAGTGCCAGACCAGACGAAACGGCCGCTTTGCCGATGAATACGCGACCTTACCTTCGTTGTGTTCCCGAATACGCTGGTCAAGGTTTGTCGTAAAACCCGTATAATGACTTTTATCTTTCAGGCTTTCAAGCAGATAAACACAATACATGGTTTGAAATCACAAGGTCGCCCTTCTACGTTCTTCTTCGCTCTGCTACGAAGAACTTCGAAGGACACTGCTTCGCTAGGAACATCATAATGGGCGGTGCCGCGCACTGCGAAGCCCTGCTACATTCTGTTTTTATACGAAACGTAGCAGGGCGAAGCATTTGAAATTATAAGGCTGCCCTTCTTCGCTCTGCTACGCTGTCGCTTCGCAGAGCTACGAAGGACACTGCTTCGCAAGGATCATCATAATGGGCGGTGCCGCGCACTGCGAAGCCCTGCTACATTCTGTTTTTATACGAAACGTAGCAGGGCGAAGCAGTGGAGGCGGCGGGATTTGAACCCGCGTCTCTAATTTTTGAGGTCCGGAGCCTCTACATGCTTAGCTGACCTTTTAGATTTCCCGTTCAAGCTCGAATCAGCGCGATCTTAAACGGTAAGCCCTCTGTCGCTCTCGCCAAGTCCGCCAAAGACACGCGAACTTGACCAGCCTGCTGTCTACGCCCGGCCTCATCCCGCAGACGAGGATGAGCGGACGGTAGCCGTTATTAGGCGGCTAGCGGAAACGCCATGGGCCCCACGAATAGAGGCACATGCACATTATAGTTTGTGTTTTTAGCGTTTGATGTTTTGCCAGGTGTTTAAGGAGGCCTCCTGACAACCTCCACATGCCACTCACGGATCAAAGAACTAGATCGATTCCAATCGCCCCCATCTAAGATTATAACACAAAATTAAATAGCCAATAACCAAATCACAATCACCAAATAAATTCCAATCACCAATAACCGAATCACCAAACCAGTTTGTTTGGTTATTGGAATTTCGGTTATCGGTTATTATTTGGATCTTGGGATTTGGTGTTTGGTTATTATTTTCTATTTCGGTTTTTAATGGCGCGGTCGATCTCTCTCTGAACGGTCTGTTTTTTGATGTCGGAGCGTTTGTCGAAATGTTTTTTGCCCTTCGCTACGGCCAATTCCACTTTCACGAGGCCGTGTTTAAAATAAAGCTTGAGCGGAATAAGCACCAGGCCTTTTTCTATGAATTTTGTTTTAAGCTTGGCAATTTGAGAACGGTGAAGCAGAAGCTTGCGTTCGCGCATCGGCTCGGGGTTTTCGCGGTTACCCATCGGATACGGAGGAATGAAAAGATTGCAGAGAATCACGCCGTCTCCCTCGAGCCGCGCAAAACTACCCGAGAGGCTGGCCTTGCCCGCCCTCAGGGACTTCACTTCGCATCCGACAAGCACAATACCGGCCTCGAGCGCTTCGAGAACAAAATAATCCCGGCGGGCCTCTCGATGCGTCGCAATGACCGGATCTGGATTTTCTTCTTTTTTCTTCATGGAAATTACTATAACACAATTTTATTTAATTTGTCAGAAGGCTTCCTGATTTAGTATAGTGGCGTGATGCGCGCTCCAGGCATTCCTTTAATAGCGGCCATGGCACTGGTTTTGGGCACCCCGAATGTCAATGCCGAGCCCGACAAAACCCCTTCTCAAAGAAACATCACCTATGCGGACCCGGACGAGATTCGTCAAATCGACCAGCTTTATGAAAAGGCTTCGGAGCTTGTGAAAAAAAAGGATTACCGGGGCGTGATCCATCTGTACCAGGAAATCATCTTCATAGAACCTGACGACGAAGCGGCCTACACAAACCTCGGCCACGCGTACATGGTGTTGGGGGACACCGCGAAAGCCAAAGACGCGTTTCTGAACGCGCTTGACATCAATCCGGAAAACAAAGTGGCGAGGTTGGGGATACAAAAAATCATGGATCCGGACAGCCAGCTGCCAGACCCTTGAGCCGGATCAACGCCGCCTGTCATGCCCCTTTCCGGCGGGCCTCTTTGTCCGAAAACAAATCTTTATCCGCTTCTTCTATCAGTTGCTGAGGGTTGGCCGGGAAATTCTCGTTTACTCTCGGGTCATAAGTGGCAATGCCGATGCTGACCGAAGAATCTCTGAGCATGACCTGACTCAACGTGCCAGCCATTTCGTGATAAAGATTTCTCAAACGTTCCCGGTAGGCCTGCGCTTTGGCATGATTCGAATGCCACAAAATAATGACAAACTCATCCCCCCCGTACCTCGAGACAATATCATAACGCCGCGCGCTTTCTTTGATCACCCCGGCGGCATTTTTGATCATTTCATTGCCGGTTTCGTGACCCAGCGTATCGTTGACGGCCTTGAAACGATCCAGATCCGTCATCACCACAGAAACCGGCGTCCCGGTCTTCTGGCATCTTTTCCATTCCTCCTCGAGGCGATCCCTTAGGTATTCGTATTTGTAAAGGCCCGTCAGCTTGTCGTGGATCACCTTCGTCTCAAGCCCCTGGTTTTCAAACAAAAGCTTGAGAGAATTCGAAACCACCCCCGCCGCTATCGCAAACCCCGGTCCCAAAAAAAGTAAAAAGGGCTCGATCACCGTGTCCCTGGAGAAAACAAGCTCGGCTCCCAAAAACAACCCGAAAAAAGCGACGGCAAAACCCAGAAATCCCAGCCAAAACCTTCGAAGTAAAAATAAAGCAAGCACGCACAAGCCCACAAGCCAGGAAATAAAAAAGGTGACTCCATCCGGAACGAATCGAAGCGATCTTCCGGAAATCGCGGCCAGGAATTCATTCGCGTGAATCGCAATGCCCGACATCATTCCCAGCGGCGTCGGGTGTACGTCCGAAAAAAGAGTTGAGCCCAAACCCACAAGCACCACTTTGCCACGCACGTCCTTGTCTTCAAACGCTCCCCGCACAACTTTCCATGCCGGGATTTTGGCGAAGTCCGGATCGGCCGCAACATAATCAATCGTGGCGCTGCCGTCCGGGTTGACATAAAATCCCAAGTGCGGCGTGCCCACGGTCACAAGCCCGAGGTCCCGGTCATAGCGGGCGTCATTCGCCGAAGACGGGCCGGAGGCAGCCGCCATGAGCTCGATGGGAAATGAGCTTTCAAACAAAGGTTCGGAGCGCGCCGAACCCTGGGCTTGGGAGGATCCGGGAAGGCCTCGCACGGAATAGGGGCGAATGAGATAGGATTTCCGGATGGAATAATCAGGGTCCACGATTTTTTCAAGATACCCCACTCTTGAAACCGCCGCCGCGATCAATGGGCTGGGACCCACCCAGCGATTTTCTTTGTCAAACGTGGCGCCGATCACCACATTGCCGTGCTCCTTCATCGCCAGCGCCAATTCCCGGCTTGAGGCGTCATTGCCATCTTCAAGGCCGGTGAACGAAAGATTAAGCCCGACGACTTTAGCGCCATGCTGGTGTAGTTTTTGAATCATTATGGAAAATATTTTTCGGGGCCATGGCCAACGGGACTCGAGTTTTTGGCAGGACTCTTCATCGATATCGACGATCACGATCCGGCGGATTTTTTCGGGAGGATCAGAGGTAATATGCCGGATTTTGAAAAAGATATCCCGCGTGGAAAGAACTATTTTCCCAACCGCCTCCGACCGCTCAAAATACGACGGCATAGCCCAGAACACGGCGGAAAAAATCACGAATACAGCGAGAGGATAAAAATATTTTTTCACGGTCGGTTACTTTTAAACTAGCCCCAAACTCGCTTTAATGGCTGTGTCCATCTCTTCCATAAAATTCAATGGAAGATGCCCCATTTTTTTTTCTAAACGTACCTTATCGACCACCCGAATTTGAGATAACAAAACAGTGGATTCTTCTTTCAGGCCGCCGATGCCTTTCGGCAAATGGACATTCGTAGGGTAAGGTTTGGATAGCTTTTTCGTAGTGAGCGGCGCCACGATCGTAGTGGATGAAAACTCATTGCCCACATCATTTTGGATAATCACTACGGGCCTGCGGCCCGACTGTTCAGATCCACGTGTGGGATTAAGACCCGCCCAATAAATATCGCCTCGCCTAATCAAGATTCTCCCAAGCTTCGGCATCGGCGTATTTAAAATCTTCTCCTATTTCCCTAATAATAGAACTTTTGGACATCTCCTGATAACCTTCTTTTAAAAGCTCTCTGGTTTCCCGCCGTTTTTTCAATTCAAGATACACTCTTACTGCCTTTTGAATAAGCGTGCTTCGCTTCGTATGCTCACGCCTGGTTTCCTTGTCCAGAGCCACTTTTAAATCATCCGGAAATGTAATGCTCAGATGCGTCATTTTTAAGCTCTCCCTATTCCCTTGTCATTTCATCTATGCATTAATAGTATACACTAAAGTATGTATTTAGACAAATTTCCTACAACATCTTACTCAGCAGGAGCTTGCCGTACTGGCAGACGTAGATTATAAACACATCTAAAGACTTGAAAGTAAAAAACCCACTGCGATCAAGATTGATACCATTCAGAAGATTGCGAAGGCATTTAAGATGACCCCCTTCAAAGCTATTGGATTTCTAAAAATCATTCCTTCCAGAATACGTTATAAACCTAAGCAGGCGCGAATTAGGTGCTCCGCAAGCGACCACAGACTGTCTAATGTTACTGCGACTTGGATACTCGACTTAATCCCGCTCATGAGTGTTTTTACAACACCAGTTCGTCGTCTTTCTTTCGGCTGTTCAATTTCCTGGGTCAGGGCCGATAATTGATCTAAGATTTCTTGCTTTTGCTCGGCGCTGAGGCTACCCTCTTTGGCCACGGCCTCCGCGAAATGTTTTAAAGACATGGCGAGCGGTGCATTGGAAACATTGATATTGCTCATCGAGACATCAAGGCTGTTAATGGTGCCAGTGTTGACGGAACCAACGACGCTACGATCTATGTGAATAGAATTATCTATTTTTGGCTGATGAATCACAACCGGTGGTTTACGCTCTGGAAATGACGGTGTGGGCCGGGGAAGCCCGACAACATCGATATGCCCCTCCAGCATATTGATTGCCCGCTCAAGCCCTTCATTCTGCTTTGAAACTGCATCTTGAAGCATCGCATAGTGCTCAACACATAATGGATGCCCGGGGGAGGGGCCAACCATTCCAAACGCAGTCCTATCACATTGGGTACATTTTGCCATTCACACCACCTTTTATTAGCAAGAAGTCTGATCGCTCCCGGGTCAAAACTTGCGGTAAGAGGCCAGCTCTTGAAAAATGCGTACCGCGCACAACTTTTACCACCTTCCGCGCTGAACCTTTACCACCCGCCGCGGTGAACCTTTACCACCTTCCGCGCTGTACTTTTACCACCCTGTAG